>Ga0256404_1001775_pt1 | contig 50354 bp, 34 predicted proteins | sample RumenRJG_01DNA_FD_185990 | JGI IMG/M metagenome (GOLD analysis project Ga0256404, IMG submission 185990) | Bovine rumen microbial communities from Lethbridge, Alberta, Canada - RJG_01 | ecosystem: Host-associated > Mammals > Digestive system > Stomach > Rumen | place: Canada: Alberta | collected...
TAGAAAAGTAAGGAGTCATTGCAATAATACAATGAGTTAGCGAAATACGGAATGGTATCCGGAACGGGAGCGTCTCCCTTAGAAGCAGAAGACGATCCACACGTGCACGCGGTGAGCGTGCAAGCAGTTAATAATATGTATATTATACGCCTCATAGGGTGGTATCGGAAAAAGGTACCTTTTATTGGACCATTTTTTTGGCCCAAACCTTTGCCGGCTGCAAAGGTACAACAAATTTTTGACATGTGCAAGAAAAAGGTACCTTTTTTTTGACCCACCTATTATTTTTTTATTGAAAAAATTTGCATATATCAGAAAAAAGCAAACAAATATTTGTTGTAACGTCGGTCCTCCCTACTTTACAGCAGGGTCCCCCCGAAGTTACAGTCGCATAGTTGTGCAAATAACAAGTCTTTTCCGCAAAAACTTTAAGTAAACTTAATTTTTTGCACAAAATCCTTGTGTATTTCAAATATTTGTTGTACCTTTGCCGCAGATTTTGAAGTTCGGTTATGAAAAAGAAAGCCTTATCACGAATCAATGTGCTGTTAGGAGCAGCCAGTTTGGCCTTAGCAGGTTGTCATTCTTCGAAGCCTGTGCCGCAGACGCCGAAGGACGAGAACCCGTCGGATACGACAAAAGTGCAGCCGGTAAAACCGGATCCGGAAGTGTACGTTAAGTACGGTATTCCGCCTACGTTCAATCTGTACGAATGAGACTAAGGCTGAAGATAGCGCTTTGGTTAGAGCGTTGGCGGAGGCATAACTTGAAGGAGTTGCATCCGTTACGCCAGCTGTTCTGGGAGTCCACATTACGATGTAATGTCCATTGCCTGCATTGCGGCAGCGACTGCATTGCGTCTATCGAGACGCCGGACATGCCGGCGGAAGACTTTCTTAAGGTCATCGACACGGAAGTGACGCCGCACGTGGATCCGCATGAAGTGATGATCGTCATCTCCGGCGGTGAACCGCTGATGCGCAAGGACTTGGCGGAAGTGGGTAGGGCGCTCAAGCAACGCGGCTATCCATGGGGAATGGTGACCAACGGTTTGGCGCTGACGGAGAAGAAATTTCATGAACTGTTAGATGCCGGTTTACGCTCCATCACCGTCTCGTGTGACGGTTTGGAAGCGGACCATGTATGGCTGCGGCAGCACCATTTGGCTTTCGAAGGTGCTACAAGGGCCATCCGGCTGATCGCGGAATATAACAGCCGTCAGCATTCAGCCGTCAGCCGTCAGCCGATAGCTTGGGATGTGGTGACGTGTGTGAACCAGCGCACAATAGACCACTTACCGGCGATAAGGGAGATGCTGTGGGATCTCGGTGTACGTGACTGGCGTGTCTTTGGTATCGACCCTATGGGGCGTGCAGCGGAAAATCCGGAATTGATCCTTACGGATGCGCAGTTCAAACAGTTAATGGACTATATCGTGAGCGAACGGGAAGCGGGAAGGCATGTGAGCTATTCGTGCGAAGGCTATTTGGGCGACTATGAAGGACGTGTACGGGATCATCTCTACCAATGCGCAGCCGGTATCTCCGTTGCCTCTATTCTCATCGACGGTTCGATATCTGCCTGCACCTCCATCCGGGGAAAATACTACCAGGGCAATATCTACAAAGACTCTTTCTGGTCCGTTTGGGAAAACGGATTTAAACCGTACCGTGACCGCAGTTGGATGCGGCAAACGGAACCCTGCAAAGACTGCAAGGCTTTCTCGTTCTGCGAAGGCAACGGAATGCACCTTCGCCGGGAAGACGGAAGTCTCATGCTCTGTCATTTGAAGCGGTTACAGGTTACGGATTAAGGGTTACGGGGGATTTCGGAAATCTTAAAAATCGGATATTTTGTAAACTCTATTTAGCAACACTCTTTAGAGTGATGCTTAATAATCGTGTACTTTTTCATAATAATCGCTATTGTGGGGTTGACAAAAAAGCAGTAATTTTGCACCCGATGAAAAATGCGCCCTTTTGGGGCTTAAAAACGTAATAAATTTAATAAAAATATTAAAATGAGTACATTTTTACGTAAAGTATTAGGCTGTTTGGCAGTGTGGGCGATGCCCTTAGCGATGAATGCGCAGACTTATCAGGTGACCAACGCTAATTTTGAGGATTGGTCCGGAGCTGCTTTCAGCGGCGAGCCGCAGCCGAAAGGATGGAATGCGTCGAACGTGGAGCAGGTGGGTATGAAGTTTAACTTTGCCCATAAGGAAACCGGTCATAACGGCGGTTACTGTCTGATGGTGCAGGATCAGTCGGTGGGTGCCATGGGTATCACGGAGACCAGTCCGGGGTATTTTGCGATCGGTCAGCCTTGGGCCTACTTGCCGAGTATCACCGCTATCAACCAAGCAACAGCCGGTACGTCGGGCGGCCAGAGTTGGACCCATCGTCCGGATACGATGTCGGTATGGATCAAGCGTACCGGAAGCAATTGGGACAAAGAGGATTTTTACCTCTTGTATTACGCATGGGAAAAACAAGCGCAGGGTACGTCCTATAAGGGAAAGAACACCCAGTGTACTTCCCACTCCGAGACCAACGAGGAGTCGGATATCCGTATCGCCATGAACGGAAACGAATGTAAGACGACGGTAGCCGGTGACCAGGTATGCGAAGGTATGTGGCGTGAACGCGCCAACTACGGCAACTGGACGAACATCAAAGTGCCGATCTATTACTTCAACGACAACACGCCGAAGTACATGAACATGATTTTCTCGGCCTCCAACTATCCGAACTTCCGTGCCAATGACGGTTTGTATGAAGGCAACTCGCTGTACGTGGATGATGTGAATTTGATCTATTCCTCCAAGATCCAGACCCTGCGTGTGGGCGGTAAGGAATGGAAGGGTTTTGATCCCGACAACACGGGTGTGCAGGTCTATTCGGTACCGGAAGGTACGACGGCCGTTCCGTCTGTGGAGGCATTCCGCGGTGCCGGTTCATTGACCAATGCTCGAGGAACGACGAAGTCCTTCCCCGGTCGTAAGTTGCAAGGCAGCGAGATCACGATCACCAACGGTACCGTAGGCGGAACACCGACCACCATCGTGGTGCGTGCCGAAGACGGCAGCAGTACAACAACCTATCAGATCCTGTTCCAAGCCGAGAAGAGCAGTAATGCCAAGTTGGCGAACATCTATTATTCTTACACGGATATCCACGGCAATCAGCAACAGGCCGCTATCTCGAATTTCAGTCCGAGTACCTATAACTACACGGTAGAGCTACCGTACGGTGCGCAAGGTGTGCCGGTAGTGGATGTGGAGAAGCAGGAAGATGAACAGACCTACACGATCACGCCGGCTGCTTCGCTCACCGGTAAAGCAACCGTCAACGTGACGGCGGCTAACGGAACCGCTAAAGCGACGTATAACATCACGTTCAAAGTGGGACTGTTAGCGGATAACACGCTGCAGGATATCAAGGTGAACGGAAAATCGATACCGGGTTTCACTCCTTCGCAGGCGGTATACAAGGTGTCGCTGCCTACCAGCACGACCACCATGCCGACGGTGGAGGGTGTTTCGGCTTATCCTGCCGGAGAGCAGACGATCGTCTATAAGGCACCGTCGATCATTGACGGCGGAACCTACACGGTAAGCGTGACCACGCCGGGGAATACGGTAGCCAAAGTGTATAAACTGAACTTCCGTCTGGAGGCTTCTTCGTACACCTATCTGCAGAACCTGTCGGCAGGTGACTATATCACGACCTTCGATCCGATGAACACCACCTATTACGTGAACATGCCGTTAGGTACAACCGCTTTGCCGGCGATCACCTGGATCAAGGGCGATGATTACCAGACGATCGAGAAGACCGACCTGCCGGATGGTGCGTTGGACGGAACGGTACGTATCACGGTGACGGCAGGAAACGGAGACCAGACGGTGTATAAGATCGTGTTCTCCACGGAGAAATCCGACCGTTCGACGCTGAACGGAATCCTCATCGGCGGAGTAGCGATCGAAGGATTTAATCCGGATCAGACCTCGTATGCCTATCCGTTACCCGTAGGAACGACCGAACTGCCGACGATAGAACCGGTTCTCGGTGACGAATGGCAGACCTACAGCATCACGACGGCTGGTTTGAACGGTAAGACCCGTATCACGGTCACTGCCGGTGACGGAAGCACGACGATCTACCAGATTGCTTTCTCGGTAACGACGTACACGGATAACACCTTAGCGAACCTGAGTGTAGCCGGATACGATATTGCTTTTGATCCTCAGACGGAGGAATACTATATCAACCTGCCGCAGGGAACAACCGTTTTACCGGAAGTAACCTATACGCTGCAGAACGAGAACTTCCAGACCGCGACGGTACGTACGATCAGCGGTCTGACGGGTGATTACAAGATCACGGTTCGTCCCCAGAGTGGTGCCAGCCGCACGTATATCATCCATTTCTCGGTAGCTACCAGCACGAATGTGAACCTGAACATGATCTACGTGGGTGGGGTAGCGTTGGACGGTTTTGATCCTCAGACTACCGCTTATGACTACCATCTGCCGGAAGGCGTGAGTGCTATTCCGACGGTGACGTACGACAAGGCCGAGGCGAGCCAACGGGTACTGAGTGTATTAGAAGGCAAGGTGCAGAAGATAACGGTGACGGCCGAGAGCGGTGCCAAACGCGAATATACGATCACGTTCATCGTGCAGGTATCGCAGAACGCGTTCTTAGAGATGATTTACTTGGACGGCGTGGAACTGGACGGTTTCCGTTCGGATTCGTTGACATATATCCTGACTTTACCGGGGGAGACTTGTCCGGCTATCACGGTGGATAAAGCCGCCGGTCAGCAGGTGACGATCACGGCACCGTACGCAGCCGGCGTAGCTACCATCAAGGTGCTGCCGGAAGAAGGTGCTGCCAACACCTACACTATCACGTTTGTACCGGTAGCCTCGACGGCGGTGCGGTTGCAAGACTTGTTAGTGAACGGCGTGAGCATCGCCGGTTTTGCACCGACACAGATGACCTATGAGGCAACGTATATGAGCGTTCGTCCGACGGTAGAAGGTATTGCCGCAGACGCATCGCAACATGTGAATGTGTTATGGAAAGGCGACGTGGCATGGGTGTATGTGACCAACGACGAGGGTGAAAAAGCATCGTACAGCGTCTCGTTCACCCGTCTCTATTCCTCGGACAAAGCGCTGGAAGCCATCTATGCAGACGGTGCGCTGATAGACGGTTTTGATGCCGGTCAGTTGACGTACGCCTATGATTTACCGGCAGGCAGTGCGTATCCGGCGATCTCGTATCTGGCGAAAGAGAACACGCAGGTGATCTTCTGCGGCCAGTTATCAACCGGTACATTCGGTATTACGGTAGCTGCTGAAGACGGAAGTCAAGCGACGTACACCGTGACCTATACTATCGCACTGCATGCGGATGCGACGCTGCACGATCTGGCAATCGAAGGATACGACCTGAACTACAGTAAGACCCGGAATAACTACAGCGGATTTGTGGTACCGGAAGGTGTTGCCTTACCGAACGTGACTGCTGTACCGGAACCCGGACAAGCAGTGATGGTTTATGCGGAGAATGACTCGACGCAGCACGTGCTGGTACAAGCCGAAAACGGAGCGCAGAACATATACACGATCGGGTATACGCGTGTTAAAAGTAATAATGTGCAGTTGGCGGACATTCTTATCGACGGTGTGTCGATGGACGGTTTCCGTGCCGACAAGACGAACTACAGCATCGCTTTGCCGCGTGATGCGAAGGTGATTCCGAATATCAACGCGGTGCCGCAGTCGGACAACCAGACGGTGACGACTTATTTCTGCCGTCCCAACGGAGTGGCCCGGATTCATGTGGTAGCCCAAGACGGTTCGGAAGGAGACTATACGATTGCTTTCCCGGTTGAGTTATCGGATGACACGCAGTTACAAACCCTGATGATAGACGGTGAAGCCAAGGATGTGAATGTTACCGAGTACACCTTCAATGTACCGTTTGAGCAGATCGAACCGTACGACGTGGTGTATAAGGCGCAAGCCGGTCAGACGGTACATTATATCGAGGCACCGCTGACGGGTGAGACGCGTATCATCGTTACCAACGAGAAGGGCACCAACAGCCGCACCTATTCGATCCGTTACAACGTAGCCGTTCCGCAAGGAGAAAACAAGATCAAGCGCATCGCTTATTCGTACACGAATGCTTCGGATGCCACGGTGAACGGCGAACTGCAACCGGTAGAGGGTGAGAACATCGTGAACCTGCCGTTCGGCGCCAAGAGTTTTGAGGTGACAAATGTGGAGAAGAACTATAACGAACAAACCGTTTATTTCTACAACGGAGGTATCCGTCGCGGTGCTACGGTGATTGCTGCCGCCAACCGAGCAGGGGAGGCCGACGTGACCTATACCGTCGTACCTAAGATGCCGGCATATGAGACTGCAGGTAAGTTGCAGAACCTGACCTTCAAAGGAGTGACGGTACCCAACTTCCGTCCGGATGTATATAACTACATCGTCAAAGTGACGGGACAGCCTGCCAAATCCGATTTTGCAGGTACGGCTTTCGGCAATGCTAACGTGACGGTTTCCAATCTGGATAATAAGAAGAAGCAAGTGACATTGACCGTAGCGAATGGTGAGACCTACAGCGTATGCTGGTATTACACCAACTATGATAATATCTTTGATTTCGCAGTGGACTGGGTGAAAGCCTCACAAGGAAACGGATATAAACCGAGTTCATTGTGGAAAGTTCCGGCTGACTATTCATCAGGATATACATGGGGTATCATGGGCATTGACTTCACCTATTCGACTGGAATGGAGGTCGTTCCGTCCGGTTCGAACGGTGTACTGCTCTCTACTTTACGCGGCGCTCCGATGAACTGTTCCGTATCCGGACAAATGACTCTGGGTACTATGAGTCTTTCTTTAGGTAGTACAGGAAAAACATCTTCATCTGTCGGTAAGAATGCTTCTACCGGTACGAACTTCAAAAATACTCCGGAATCCTTGGCGTTTGAAGCCAAACCGCTGTCCACTAATAACATCACCAACTGGAAAATGTGGCTGACGATGTCGGACGGATCGAATTACAAAGAAAGCAGTTATACCGGTGATTTCTCGTCTCTCAACACGTGGCAGACGGTGAATGTACCGATCACTTTGCCTACCAACGCAGTGTCGAAATTCAATGTGATGCTGTCGTCCTGCGATCAAGAGAACTCGTCTAAATTCAACGGAACAACAATCTATGAATCCAGCGTGATGTATGATAATATTCATTTCGTCTATAACTCCGAGTTGACAGGTGTGAAGGTGAATGGTCAATCGGCGACGAAGAGCGGTAACACGTTTACGTACACGTTAGGAGCAAATGAAGTTGTTGTCGGTATGCCGGCACTCAAGTTCACCGGCGCTGTACACGATCAGACGCAGACCATTAAATGGCTGAACAACGGCGAATGGGTGAACGGTGAATTGCAAGCGAAAGTGGTTAACTACGGTGAGAACGCCAAGGATAGTACCGTTTATACGGTGGTGCTCAAACGTACGCCGGTGACAACACTCGATTACACCGCTGCTTTCGGTTCGTATGCAACCACCACCAAGGACGACACCGTCTTTGTGGCACTGCCGTACGGTACGAAGCAGTTACCGGGTATGACCGTCACGCCGGAGAGTATCCATCAGCTGATCACGATGAGCAAGAACGGTAATGCGGTGACGGTGAAAGTGGCAGCAGAGAACGGCAGTGAGAAAACGACCGTTTATGTATTCCGTGAGACCAAGAGCAACGATGCCGAACCGGAGAGCTGGTCCTTGGAAAGCGGTACGCTCAACGCGGTAGATGCCGGTCAGCTGATCTACTCCGTAGAAGCAACGACGATGCCGATCGTGGAGATCATCAAGAAAGAGGGTCAGTTAGTCGATATCGATTATACCAAAGACGGTGCGGTATTCACCGTAACTGCTCAGGACGGTGTGACCCAACAGACGTACACGATCAACCGTATCGATCCGGTGATCACGACGAACGGTCAGATCAAGGAGTTCACGAAGAACGGTACCCCTTGGCAGGCATTAGGTGGCGACACCTATTCCGCAACGGAGGCTAAACCGACTCAAGCGATCTTGTTTGAGCGTAAGTTCGATAAGGACTCGGTGGTATATATCCAGGCGCCGGATCACATGGAATGGCAAGTATTTGGAAATACCAATCATACCTACGTGCTGACCTATCCGACGGAGAAGAGCGGTAATGCGAACCTGGCGAATATCCTGATTAACGGTGAACCGTATACTGAATTCAGTGCGTCGGATACCCAATATACGATCGAGTTGGACGGTGAGTTTGTCATCAAAGCCGTGGAGGCAGAGAGCGTTCAGACCATTGTGACCAATCAAGCGGCGGCGGAAGGAAAAGTGGTTGTTTATACGGCGACAGTGACGGCAGAAGACGGTACCACCAAGACCTATCAAGTAACCATTCGTCGTCCGAAGAGCCATAATGCTACCTTGTCGGCGATCCTGCTGGATGGTGTGGCATTGGATGGTTTTGTTCCGACTACGTTTGACTATACCGTTGAATTGCCGGTTCCGGCGGTGAAGACTGCCTTACCGATGATGCCGTCGATCACGTATGTGGTAGGTGACGAAGAGCAACACGTGACTTTGACTACCGGTGAACTCAACGGTTCGGCTACCGAACTGTATGTACAGGCAGGCGACGGAAGCGATAATACTTATACCATCACCATCACAGCCGCCAAGAGCAGTTGTGTGGATCTGACGGGTATCATGGTGAACGGTGAACCGGTAGAGCAGTTTGAAGCCGGACGCCATTTTTATTCGCAGTCCATTCGTTCTTCTTCTATCGAGATCGATTATACTTCCGATGATCGCTTCCAGACCGTGACGACGGAGATCGAAACGATCCAGGAGAACCACCAGTACAAATACACCTTACAGGTGCAGGCAGAGAACGGCGACCATTCCAAGTACGAGGTGATGATTTACATCGAGAACAAATCGAACGACGCGCAGTTGGCGAATATCCTGCTGAACGGTCAGACGATGGATACGTTTGAGCATGCACTGAATGCCGACCTGGCATTCAACGGCGGTAATAACAACTACGAGATCCATCTGCCGTCCGGCACGACCGTGCTGCCGGAAGTGAGCGCACAACTCAAAATGGACGGTCAGACGGTAGAGATCCTTCATCGTCCGGATTCGATATTGCTGGATGTACGTGCCGTGGACGGTACGCTTAATACGTACACGCTGAAGTTTACCGTGCCGTTGTCGAAGAATGCTGACCTGAGTATGATCTTCCTGGATGGAGACTCGTTGGACAGTTTTGATCCGGCGTATTACTTCTACCAGGTAGATCTGCCGGTAGGTATACACGCGATGCCGGAAGTGGCTGCGCAGAAAGCGGAAGCCGGTCAGGTGATCCAATCCATCGAGATCGATACCGACAAACTGCAGGCTACCATCAAGGTGCAGGCAGAAGATCCGACGGTTCGGGAGAACACCTATGTAGTGGTATTCCACCTCACGCAGTCCGATGCCGATCAGCTGAACATGATCTATCAGGACGGTCAGGCTTTGGAGGGCTTTGATGCGAACACAATGTATTATGCATTCTCCTTACCGGTAGGTACCATCGCTTTCCCGGATCTGAGTTGGCAGGAACAAGACGACTGGCAGACCATTTATATGGATACCGTGGAGCAGACCACGAACACGCTCATTCGTCAGATCTACGTCACCTCGGAGAGCGGCAAGAAGAGTACGTACACCGTTTCGTATACCATCGACAAATCCGATGTGGATTACCTGCAGATGATCTTTGTGGATCAAAAGCAATTGGCGAACTTTGCGCCGGCTACGACAGACTATTACGTGACCCTCAGTGCGGAATATGCCGCAGAACTGAACGGTCAGATGCCGAACGTGGAATACATCGCCGGTGACGACTATCAGACGGTGCTTGTTTCCCAGATGCCGGAAGACTCGTTAAGCGGTAAGTCGCTCGGTTACAAATCCATCATCACCGTGACGGCAGCTACCGGTAAGACGCGTCTGTACACGATCCATTATCCGGTGGAACTGTCCACGGTAGCGACGCTGAACATGATTAACTTAGGTGGTAAACCGTTGGCTAACTTCGATTCGGAGCGCTTCAACTACAAGGTGGAGATCGAGAAAGAAGCATCTGTTCCGGTAGTTTCCGTGATCAAGAAAGAGGAAGCACAAGTGTACGAGATCCAAGTGGTAGAAGATACGGTGCTGGTTTATGTGACGGCGGAAGATATCAATTATCAGAGTACCTATAAGATGACGTTTGAGCGCCTCAAATCGGCTAACACCACGTTGCGTGACATCGTGCTGACGGATGCGGACGGAACGACCTATCCAACGTCGCAATTCCCGTATCGTCCGGAGGTGTACAGTTATCTGGTGAACCTGCAATACGACAAGGAGCAGAGCTTAGAGGCGCAGTTGCCGACGATCACTCCGGTTTATTACGACGAGGAGCAGCAGGCGGATACGACCTTGCATTACCTGCCGAACGGCGATGTACAGATCGATGTGACGGTGACGGCACCGAACGGTGAGGATCAGGCAATCTATACGATCACTTTCCATTTCGTCAAACCGTCTGACGCCTTGTTGATCTCGCTGGCAATGAATGGTGAGGAGTTTGCGGACTTCCGTCCGACGAAGACCGAATATGTGTATGCGCATCCGTACGGAACAGACAGTGCGGCTTACTTCACGCAGGAGACTGTGACTTATACCTTAAGCGACAGCCTGGCAGTAGATACGATCTATACCGATGCAGACGGCGTGATCAATATCGTGATTGTGGCGCAAGACGGATATACATCCTGCACCTATCTGATCAGTCAGATCACGGCGCAAGACGGTGACAATGCTTTGGCATGGATCACAGTGGATGGAAATATGCTGGCTGACTTTGATCCGGAGACCACGTTCTACACCTATTATATATTAGAAGGTGGTGCGGTACCGGAGATTAATGCGGAAGCACGTTCGGAGAATGCGGAAGTCGATCTGGGTCGTGTGGTAATTGGTGATACTTGTGCCATCATTTGTACGGCAGCAGACGGAAGCGAACGGTATTACTATATTGACTTTGCGATCTCGGATATCAAACCGGGTGAGCAGGTGACCTCCGCCGACGTGCTGCTCAAACGCGTACAGGGTTCGTGCCAGATTATGGCGGCTACCGTTCGTCAGGGTGTGACTATCGCCCTCTACGACCAGTACGGACATATGGTATTCTATGACCGAGTACCGGTAGCAAACCCGAATGATGCACAGATCATTCAGGGCGCAGACATGCAGCAACATCTGAACAATGTGACGGATACCCGTTCCGGTCTGTTGATCGATGTGATACCGGGTCAGCCGTATATCTATTGTTTCTTTGCCGATGAGAAGACACGACTCAGTTCCGGTAAAATTATGCTGTATTAATTAAAAAAAGTACATAAATTCGAAAAAAATCCTGCGTATGCTTGCATATGTGGGATTTTTTTTGTAATTTTGCGCCCGCAAAATCGAAACAGAGTATGTTTGGTATCTTTAATGATAATTTTCCGCCTATCCTGGACGGCGTAGCGTTAACGGCGCAGAACTATGCTTATTGGTTGACGCAGAAAGGGTATGACGTACGGGTCATCACGGACTATGCGCCTGAAATGGACGATGTGATTAAGGCAGCGCCTTATCCGATAGATCTGGTGCCGTCGGTGACGATTCCTTTTAGAGCACCCTACCGGTATGGTATGCCGCATCTGTCGCCCTCTTTCCTTCGGCAGTTCCATAAGCAGGAGTTTGAACTGGTGCATGCGCACTGTCCGTTTGTGACGGGTGACCTGGCTTATTCGGCGGCGAAGAAGCAAAACATCCCCTTGGTGGCTACTTTCCATTCCAAATACCGTCAGGATTTTGAGCATAACGTGCCCAATAAACGGGTCGTGGACTGGATGGTGAAGCATATTATTAAGTTCTTCGAGAAAGCGGATGAAGTATGGATACCGCAGGCAGCGGTAGAACCGACCTTACGGGAGTACGGTTTCAAAGGTCACGTGGATGTGGTGGAGAACGGTAATGATTTCTGCACACCGGTGGAGTTGATCGAATCGATGCGTGCGCAGATGCGTGCCGAGTTAGGTCTGAAACAAGACGAGATTATGCTGCTTTTTGTAGGGCAGCATATATGGGAGAAGAATATCGGATTTATCCTGGATGCTTTGGCGTTGATCAAGGATAAGCCCTTCCATCTGTACATGGTAGGAACGGGGTATGCCGTCAGTGCGATTCATCGTAAGATCGATGAACTGGGTCTGCAGGATCGCGTGACTTTGTTAGGCAATATCCATGATCGGGGACGGCTCAAACGTATCGATGCGGCAGCGGATCTGTTTCTCTTCCCGTCGTTGTATGACAATGCACCGTTGGTGGTACGTGAAGCTGCAGCCATGCATACGCCGGCCTTGATGTTACAGGAGTCCACGGCAGCGGAAGTGATCCAAACGGATGTGAACGGATTCTTAACGCCGAATGATGTGCAGGCCTATGCGGATCGTATCGTCTATCTGATGGCGCATCCAAAGATGCTGCAGCAGGTGGGCAACAAGGCTTCTTCCACGATCGCACGTTCCTGGGAGAATGTGATCGAGGAAGTGATCCTGCGTTATCGGGATATACAGCAGTCGTATAAATTGAAACACGGTATAACGGTATGATAGGAATGATTCTTTTGATGCTGTTGCAGACAGCAATGTTGGCCTTCAGCCAAGTCGCACTTAAGTTGGCGATGAAGGGTCTGACTTGGGAGTGGAGTTGGTCGTTTATTTGGCATCACGTGCTGACGAACGCCTGGTTGATGTTTGCCATCTTCCTCATGATCGCAGCGAACTTGTTCTGGCTGTGGTTATTGAATAAATATCCTTTCTCGCAGATCTATCCGTTGACCAGTCTCGGTTTTATCTTCGGTATTCTTGCCGGTCTGTTTGTCTTCCACGAGCAGGTGGGATATATGCAGTGGATCGGTGTGGCGATGGTGATCACCGGATGTATGTTTATTGCTAAAATTTAAAACAATAAGATTCATTATGGATTGTAAGAAATACCTTGAATCGATGAAACAGCGTCGTGCGGCGTATGTAGTTTGGCGCGATAAATGCCGCGAATGGATGGCTGTGGGAAACCGTGCCGGATGGTTTGTGTTTGGTGCGTTTGCGGTGCTGTTCTTTGTGCAAACCCTGATTTTTGACCATTTTGCGTTCCGTGAGTTTGAGATCTACACCTCCGTGCAGAACGGTTTCGCGATGATCATCAGTAAGATCGCTGCGGCGCTTCTGTTTGCTTCTTTTACTTTCCTGCTGCGGAACAAGCGGTGGTTGATCTTCCTGTCTGTGGTAGTGGACGCATGGATGATAGCGAACCTGATCTACATGCGCAATAACCATATTTTGCTGGATGCGGAGGCATTTAATATGTCCGGTAACTTACACGGCTATTTCTGGTCGGTACTGATCTATGTGGAACTGGATATTGATCTGCTGTTCTTCGGAATGACTGCCCTCTTTGGCTTGCTGTTCATGTATCTGCCGAAGCGTACCCAGCGAAACTGGAAAGCATGGTTGATTATTGTGCTGGTTTCTATCGGTCTGCGTCAAGGATCGGAACTCTTGTTTGTTCATGCGCAGACGAAACAGGATATCGAATCGAAGTACGATCCTCTTCCTTTTATCCGGGAACACCGGGAACAGGTATATGGAAACCATTTCCCCATGGCGGTGGCTAACACGAGTATCCTCTATTCACCGTTCTATATCACGACCGACTATTATCTGATGCTGAAAGATCTGCAACCGGAACGGCCGTTAAATGCACAGGATTCGGTGATGATGGCTACCTTGGATAAGGGCGTAGAAGCGCAGGATACGCTGGATAGTCCGTTGATCATCGTGCTGCTGGAGAGTTTGGAGAACTGGGTAGTAACACCTCAGATCATGCCGAACCTATATCGGTTTACGCAGAACGATCATGTGTTCTATGCCAATAGGATTCATACGCAGATCGTAGGTGCGCCTTCGGCAGACGGCCAGATGATTGTGAACACGGGTCTGCTGCCGATTAATGCCGGCGCTACTTGTCTGCATTATCCGACCAACACCTATCCGGGTATCATGACCTTGGCGCCGGACAGTGCCATCTGTTTGCTGCCGCACGATCCGTGTGTATGGAACCAAACGCAGATGTCGCCGGCTTATGGATACGACACCACCATCAGTTATTGCGATGTGGACACGATCCTGTTCCAGAAACTGGACAGCCTGGTGGATGAAGGACACCGGTATATCCAGTGTATCACGCAATCTACGCACGCACCGTTCCTGAATGAGAAATACAGCAATCTGGATATTTCCGGCAAGGGTATGTATTGGGTGATGTACAACTTCATCCGTGGCTTCAATGCCTTGGATGCCGGAGTAGGGTATTTCATCCGTAAGGTGGAGTCCGATCCGGTACTGCAGAACTACACCATCGTCATCACCGGTGATCACCGTATCCTCCATTATGAGTTACGCGATTCGATGCATGAGTATATCAAGCGTTTCAAGAAGAACAATACAGATCCGGCAGATACATGGATTTCGGAGCTTACACCGGAAGATGATTGCTTACCGCTTATCATCTATTCCCCGAAGATCAACGGCAATCCGAGATATACGGAGGATGCGTACCAGATGGATATCTATCCTACCTATCAGTCTGTGTTAGGTGTGGAGGACTATCGTTGGCACGGCTTTGGTATCAACCTGATGGATAGCACACAAAAACGCGCCATTCAAGAGAAAGACGCGTTCGTGTTATCCGATAAAGTGATTCGCAATAATTATTTCCAGCGATAACCTACGTGTAAGCTTATCGACTGAGGGTAAATAAGGGCATCGGCATCGGCGGTGCCCTTTTTCTCGCTGTAGAATCCGGCGATATCGGAAAGGCTCACCTTGTATTGTGCGTTGATGATCATTCCGAACGGGCATTCATATCCTACCATCAGACAGACACCGAAATGGTTGTTATGCAGGCTGTACAGACGGCTGTAGTCATAGGTATCCTCCATCAAGATTCGATGAGGCGCTGCATCGGGTGTTGCCGCTTGCGTGGCATCTACATTATGGTATTTGTTTTGCACGTTACTGAGGTATGTGAAATGCGTGAAGATACCACCGCCAAACTGGATATAGCCTTTCTCCATGTTGCCGAAACGACCCAGGAAATAAATAGGTATATCCACGCCGAAAGACCACAAACGGTTTGTGGTGTCCGTAGCCGCAAAATAGTTCTGTTGGGCGGTGAGGATCACTTGGGGTTGTACTGCAAAATGCTTAGTGATGGCGAAATCCAGGAATCCGCCTACTTCAGCACCGATACGCATATATGAACTCATCGGGCGATGGTTTCGGGTGATGATGAAATTGCTTATGTTTCCACCACCGAACACACCGCCGGATACCAGTTTCGGCAGTTTCTCCTGATCCAGCGAATCCAACAAACGCTCTGTATCAAAATTCTCCAACTGCGCTTTCATCTCATCCAGCGTCAGCTGCAGTTTCGTGTCCTTGTTCTGCGCTGCCATACTCAGCGACAGTACAGCGATAATAAGTGTCAATAATGTCTTTTTCATGATCATAAAGCAAAACGCACGGTTATCTTTACTCCGTTTCTTCCCCAAGCACCGATCTTACGGCGACCGTGAATCATCACCGGATCACCGTTCTCATCTACGGCCGGCTGGAAACCTAAGGTCGGTTTTTCCGGATCAATAGGCTCCATCTTCTGGATCAAATACGGCAGTTCGTAGTCATTGTACGTGAGACGGCGGATATAATCGATACGGATAAATTTCAAGATATTCTCAAAGCCGGCCGTTATCTCCATGTACGGCAGTTTACCAATAGGAGACGAGGTGCGGAAGTTATCTTTGATATATCCGTTATTGTCAAATGCTGCCTGCATGTTATCCGTTCCATCGGCATTCTTCTCCCAAGGCGTGTGAGGGAACTCATACAGACCTGTTCCTGTTTCCAGATACGGGTTGTTCTTCTTGGTCAAACCTCCGTACACGCCTGCAAACGAAACGACACCGCGTAACTTGAGTTTGTTGATACCCGGGATGCGGTTCAAGATCCAGCCTTTGAAGTAATAGGTAGCGAAAAGCGAAACGTGCTGGTCCATGAGGAACTCCATCGGTTTCATCTGGTTAAACGACCGTTGTGCCAGCAGAATACTGGTACTGCTCTCCGGGATATAGAGTTTAGTGAACGGTGCTTTTTGCCACACCATACCGGTCTGGATTCGCATATCCAAGTGACCGAAAGCGGAGAACCAGAAGCGTTTGTCGAACAAGAACTCGGTACGGTTATAGATAAATCCGTCACCACCGGTGTGCCGGTCGTCCAGATAGCCCACTACGTGTTTGAGTTTAAACGTAGGTGCATCTTTCTCCATTCCCCATGGACTCTCAAAGCCCATCCGGTCAATGGAAATACGGCTACCCGGTGAGTATTGGAACTCCAGGTATCCCTCATAGTTACGATAAGAAGGAATGATGTTTTGCGACAGCGTCCATGACGAGTCGGGTTGCATGGTCCAATTCATCCGTTTGTAGGTTAACGCGCCGGCGGCTTCGTTGTTGTTGAAGTCAAAACCGGTCTTAATGGAGAACTTATTCGGCCATTCCTTCATATAATCCACTTTGGCATGGAAGACATATTGGTTAAAGCCCACCGTCGGTTTGCTCAACGGGATAGACATCAGGATATTATCTCGTGTCACGACGTCAGTTACTTGTCCCGGTTCCTCTACATCGTACTGCGCACTAAACTGAATATGGTGACGTAGACCGGTATAAGGATGATTCTTGTGTTTGTCGAAGGTATAAACCAGCGTTGCATTGTATTTCGGTCTCAAGTCCTTTGTTCCGAAGGCTACATAACTACGGAAGAACACCTGATCATGTAACTTGGACGTGCTGGCTCCTCCGAAACGCACACGTACTCCTTCCAGCGGATTCCAACTGAGGAAGTTATAAATCGGACCGATGTCAAACTTACTCTCCCACATGATGGAGGAAGGCACCGTTGGAATAAACTCCGTCGTGATTGCATTCACAAAGAGCGCTAAACTGTTAAACGCCGGCGTGTGGGTAAATTCGTCTACCAGGTTCTCCACGGAACTCTCATAGAATGTCAGCGGTTCCGGTCGCAAACTCTCCCAAGCGGCGGCATTGAGCCGGACGGCCGTAGAGTCATTCGTTTCCACTTCATCTTCATTAAAACTGGAGAACGTCTCCCGGGGAATTGGGGTCTCCAGATCCCATCCGGTATAAATCCTTGTCTGACGAGCTAAAATACCGCGTTTGTTGTTCAGAATATAGAATTTGGCATAGGTTGTTGTTCTGTCCGGTGCCCACAATCCGTTCTCCAACTGCGTATAACTATGCTCGATGGAGAAGTTACTTACAAAGTTGAGGTTGATCTCCGGCGGTACGTTAATCGCGTATTTCTTAAGCCGGAAAGTAGAGTCATTGACGATATAGAGGTGACCGGTAAATCCGTAACTCTGTGAGTTCACCGGCACGAAGGCCAAGTCGATACACGGATAACCGTCCACCATGATCGTATCCATGATGTAGTACTGGTAGAACGTGGTGGCCAGGGTAGAGGACAAAGGCGATACAAAGCGGTTAAACAGCAGATTCATGCTGTTGTCGTTGATGTCCACATCTTTGAAGATGGCGTTGATGTTCTCCTGAAAACTACCTGAACCGATCACATCCTCGATACCGAAGATACGTTTTTTCTGCAGCACTTTCTTCTCACGGTGCGGTTTGCGCTGGAAATACTCTTCGTTCAAATGCTCCCGGATACTTACCGTCACGTTCGGATAAACACCCGTCGTGTCAATGTATTTCTGCACAAAATTGAACTTCTTCCAGAATGGTTTTTCCCAGTTGACCGTGATGTTATCCAGCGCAAAGGACATGCGCGAATAACTGGTAGCCGTGTATTGATCGGCCGTTCGTACGCAGAACGAATCTTTGCGTGCAATGACGTTGTTGATCAGTTCTACCGCCGGGTTTCCTTTGCGTTTGTAATCCCGTTTGCGGTTCTTGGGTGTGACTACGATATCCTGTAGGCCATAGACGTCGGGTTTCAGTTTCACCTTCACGTTGGTGCGGTTTTGGCCTTTGCGCAAGGTTAACATCTCCGTCTTGTAACCTATCATCTGAAAATTGACGGTGATATATCCCTCCGTGTTGCTGATGGAGAAATTACCGTCAATATCGGAGGTAGTACCTACTTCCGATGCAATCATACCTTTGTTCGTTGTGGACTTAAGGAAGTAGATCTGTACAAACGGTAAGGTCTCTCCGGTATTTTCATCTACCACGATACCCGATATACCGGTCGTTTGACCGCTACCATCCTGCGCCTTTGCCATCCCGGCAATACCCAGGAAAAAAATCAGTATATATAAAAATCTTTTCACTATTCTTGTTGTTTCAAACTCTCTTCGTGTATCAAATCCCATATGCGGAGTGCAAAATCTCCTTTTTGTTGTACTTTATCAGCTATCTGCCGGTACCGTTCCGGCTGAAGCGGTGCTACGCCGTGCGCTTTCTTCCATGCTCCGATCCGTTTGCTCACTTCCATGCGCGCTGAAATTGTGTCCCATAGACGGTCATCCAGTTCATCGATCTCCGCCCGCAGCCAGTTCAACTCTTCCATGTCCTGGGTAGGTGATTCATAGGTGTAAAGTCTAGGATGATCAGGTAATGCTATCGATGCAATAAGGTGATTTATACGATCAGGGGTTATCTGCTGTGCATTGTCAGAAAGCGCATTCGCCGGATCACAATGCACTTCGATCATCGCACCGTCCAACGATAATTCTTCTATTTTGGACATCAACTCCGGCACTTTGGCCGCATTGCCGCTCATATGGCTTGGGTCTAACAGCAGCGGTATATCCGGTCGTTGTGTACGGATCGCATGCGCCAAAGACCAGCACGGCTGGTGATTGCAGCCTCTATGTACCGCCATTACCGGAATACCTGTTTTCTCCAAGCGCTCAATGTTCCCTAACCATAACTGCGCATCGGCATTCACCGGGTTCTTGATCAGCACTCCTTTCAGAGGATGATCCTTCAGCGCTTGCGTGATTGCTTCTACCGCAATTGGACTGGCGCTGGTTCTGGCGCCTATCCATACATAGTCTATCCCTGCCTTCAGCGCTTTCTCTACGTGTTCCGGTGTTGCTACTTCCGTGGCTACCGGAATACCGAAGCGTTCTTTGACTTCTTGCAACCATACCAAAGCCTCGTCACCAACACCTTGAAAGGTATGCGGACTCGTACGCGGCTTCCACGCGCCTGCGCGAAATATAAAAGGAATATCACCGCAGGACGCTTTGATTTGTTCCGCGGTGAACAATACCTGTTCGCGACTTTCGGCGCTACAGGGTCCTAATATGTATGTCTGATGTCTGATGGCTGACTGCTAATAGGTCATCTGCAGACGGAACAGCATTCCTTCCGGACGGAAATCCTCGTAGTAGAAATCGGAAATCGTGCAGAAAATCTCAACAAATCCGATACCTACGGCATAGTCGATATGCTGCTGGAAATAATAAGGACTGTTCGTGCCGTCGCCGTTATCCAGATCCACCTGCTGATAGGTTGTTTCCGGCAATGCTACCTGATAGGCGTTCGGTGTACCTGTGTTGTATTCGCGGTTCACACTGAACTCACCGTAGTTATATACTTTCGAAGTGATTTCCGCTACATCGAAATGGCAGAAATACATGTTGGCTCCGTCATCGAAGGTCCAACTAGTGGAGTTTGCTACCAGATCAACGGTCCGTTTGTGTTGCGGTGCGTCGGCGCTTGTACAAGCGGTAAATGCTACTGCTACCAACGCGAATAGACTGATAAATACGTATTTTTTCATAAAAATTAAATTTTACGGCACAAAATTACTGCTTTTTTTGCATATATGCAAATTTTTTTGTACTTTTGTGCCCGTTTTTGTGGAAATTGAAAACTGAATATGAAAAAAATACTCTTTTTAGCATTATGTTGGACCTGCTCGATGGGTCTTATGGCGCAAAACCAGGCGTATCTCGATTATATCGAACAATGGAAATATACCGCTATCGAGAACCAGGCTACCTATGGTATTCCGGCTTCTATCATCATGGCGCAAGCCTTGCTGGAGTCCGGTGCCGGACAGAGTGAACTGGCGGTTAATGCCAATAACCATTTCGGCATTAAATGCAATAATGACTGGATGGGTGCGGTCTATTATTATGACGATGATTCGAAGGGCGAGTGTTTCCGTCAGTACGCTAATGCGGCAGAGTCCTTTAATGACCATGCGCTATTCTTGCAGCGGCCTCGTTATGAGACCTGTTTTGAGATTGTACCGGAAGACTACGAAGGCTGGGCATATCGGCTCAAAGAATGCGGTTATGCAACGGATAAGAACTATGCACCGAAACTGATTAAGATTATTGAAGACTACCGTTTGGATACCTTGGTTTCCTTGGCGGAGGTGGGTGTTTTTGATTCAAAAGCACAGGAACATCAGTTGTATGAACAGCCGGTCGCTCAAGTTCCGGAAGCAAAAGATTCCCTTGTTTCGGATACTATGTCACAGCAACAATCGAAACGACCGCTCAAGGCGGTAGTGGTTCACAAAACAGAGCCGATCATGGTCATTCATAATGATCCGGAACCGGAATTTAAAGAGCCTTTGACGGCGCGGCAGGAACGGGACAGTTTTCTGTTAGCACATCCGAAAAAGAAATTCAACGGAGTGAGTTATGTTACGGCTCGTGAAGGGGATACCTATGCGAATGTGGCTTTCCGGCTGAATGTACGGGAACGGGATTTGCGGGAGAATAACGATGCTTTGGGACGGGATCTGATGCCGGGGGACCGAATCTATCTGGCTGCAAAGAAATCGACCGGAACCAAGGAGTATGTGATGACGTTTCCCGGCCAGTCGCTTTGGAAACTCAGTCAGGAAGAATGTGTGATGATCGAAGCGATTCAGAAACTGAATGGTCTGGATCCGACGATCCGTACCTTCCGTACCCGCCAGAAACTGTATCTCAAAAAAGTGAAAGACGATGGCGTCCGCTAATACCCTTTCCATCACCGACGCGCTTGTGGAATACCTCCGTGAGAGCGGTTTGGAACAGTCTGTGCTTGATGTGCAGATCGAAGAAATATGGCCGCAGGTGATGGGGAAGACGATTTCCAAACTAACACGAAGTATCGAGGTGAAAGACGGCATGCTTATTGTGCATGTGAACTCAGCGGCACTCAAGGCGCAACTCTTTGAAAACCGCTTTGAACTGGTTCGGAAGTTGAATGAAGCCGTCGGTGCACCCGCTATCAAAGACTGCAGAATATTGGGCTGATGTATTATCCTTCCAACATAGAATCAAAGATCGACTTTTCGGTTATTCGGGAAGAGTTGCAGCGTCGCTGTGCTTCTCCGTTGGGGCGTGAACAGGTGGATGCCATGCGCATGGAGACGGATTTTGAAACCGTGCAGCACCTTCTTTCTTTGACCGATCAGATGCGTCTGGCGCAAGCTGATCCCATGCTTTCTTTTCCGCGTGGGGACATCAACGATGTTCGGGAATGTGTGGCACGCATTCGTGTGGAAGGACTTTTTCTGGATGAAGCGGAACTGGATGATCTAAGGCATACGCTGGCATTTGCGGTGGAGTTAGAACAGTTCTTCGCCGGATTAGATGAAAAGAAATATCCGCTACTGAAAGAACTGGGCGGTTTAGGAAGCCTGGGAGTCTTAGGAAACCTAGTGAAAGAGATCGATCGCATTCTTGACCGTTATGGCCGTTTGGCGGATAACGCATCTCCGGAATTGCACCGTATCCGTCGGGAGATAGCGAATCAGCAGGGTGCCGTCGGGCGTGCGTTGGCTTCTATCTTGCGGCAAGCGAAAGCAGATGGATTTGTGGATGCGGATGCGGCACCTACTTTGCGTGAAGGACGATTGGTTATTCCGGTATCTCCCGGTTTCAAACGCAAGATAGGCGGCATCGTACACGATGAGTCAGCTACCGGAAAAACGGTGTATATCGAACCGCAGCAAGTGGTGGATGCCAACAATCATATTCGGGAACTGGAAGGCGCTGAGCGAAGGGAACGCATTCGTATTTTGCAGGCCGTGACCGATCAGTTACGCCCACAAACGGAGCAGATTCTTGCTTCGCAACGAATGTTAGCACAGGTGGATTTTCTTTCAGCGAAAGTATCCTTGGCCAATACCTTGCATGCGATTCGACCGGAACTGGTGAATGAACCGATGTTGGAATGGTCGGAAGCCCGTCATCCGGTTCTTTGGCTGCATTATACGCCGCAGGGAAAGACGGTTGTTCCATTGTCCATACGGCTCCATGCGGATAAAAACCATGTGCTCGTTATCTCCGGTGCAAATGCCGGCGGTAAGTCGGTGTGCCTTAAAACAGTCGCTTTGCTGCAGTACATGCTTCAATGCGGACTATTGGTGCCTGTGGCAGAGCAGAGTAGGGCAGGATTGTTTCACCAGCTGATGATCGACATCGGAGATGAACAGTCGATACAGGATGAGTTGTCCACTTATTCCTCGCATTTGCGAAACATGCGTACGTTCTTGCGGCAGGCGGATGACCATACCTTGGTGCTGATCGACGAGATGGGAACGGGTACCGAACCGCTTATCGGTGGTGCTATTGCGGAAGCCATCCTGCGTGAATTGGTGAACCGGCACGTCTTCGGTGTTATTACCACTCACTATACGAACCTCAAACATTTTGCGGAGATTACTCCGGGAGTGGTGAATGGTGCGATGCTTTATGACCGGGGGGCGATGAAACCGCTTTTCCAATTATCCATCGGACAAGCCGGCAGTTCGTTTGCTATTGAAATTGCAAGGCAAATAGGACTTGGTGAGGAAATCATTCAATATGCTACTGATCTCGTCGGAGAACAACATATTGACTACGATAAACAACTGCAGGACATCGCACGCGACAAGCGCTATTGGGAGAATAAACGGCAGGCGATCCGTCAAAAAGAGAAAGTATTGGAGGAGCGCATGGCACAGTACGAGGAGCAGTTGAAAGGCGTCAAACAGCAGAAGAAAATGATTCTTGAGGAAGCGCGCCAACAGGCGGCGGACTTGCTGCAGCAATCCAATGCAACCATCGAACGTACAATTCGTGAGATCAAAGAAGCGAAGGCGGATAAGGAAAAGACCAAAGTGGCCCGGGCCAAAGTGGAGGCGCTTAAAGAGCAGGTGGGTGTGCCTCAACGGCTCAAGGATTTTAAGGATCTAAAGATTCTCAAAAACACCGTTCCTGCAGCACCTTCGTCCACTACCTCTATTGTGCGTCAGCGTACTTTGTCTTTTTCACGTACCTTGGATTTACGTGGTATGCGTGCCGACGAAGCGTTGGAACGCCTCATCGCTTATATGGACGATGCGATGATGGTGGGAGCAGGGGAAGTGACGATATTGCACGGTACCGGTACCGGCGCACTCAAACAACTGACGCGAGATTACCTGTCTTCATTGAATCATCAACGCCGCAAACGGGGTATGAGTACACTCGATTTCGGAGATGGAGATGTGAATCACGGTGGAGCAGGACTTACTGTGATACAACTGTAATATTCCTAAAATTAGGAAAAATGCAAAAAAATGATATATAAATTTGCGTATGTCATTTTTTTTTTGTAATTTTGCACCCGATTTTGCGTCTATGAGCGAGAAAGACCACTATATGATCGACTTGTCGCGTCTGCCTGTAGGCACGCATCAGTTTGATATTCAGTTAGATGACGAGTTCTTTGCTTCCTTAGAGAAGTCGGAAATTCTAAGTGGAACGGTGGTAGCAAAAGCGACGCTAAATCTCCGGGAGGAGGACTATCAGCTCAAGATCGCGGTTCATGGAACTGTCTTTGTTGTGTGTGATAGATGCCTCGACCCGATGCCCCTTGAAATAAATGACGAACAAGAGATATTCTCCGAAGACGAAGAAGGCCAACAGCCAATAGCTAATAGTCAACGTCTCGATCTCTCTTGGCTCGCCTATGAAATAGTAAGTATCAATATTCCGATCGTTCACTGTCACCAAGAAGGTGAGTGCAATAAGCAGATGGAACTTCTCCTCCATAATCACCTATGTGACGATTTGGATCCCGAGATTGATAATTTGTAAATAAATTAGAAATCTTTAAAATTGTAAAATAATTATGGCACATCCTAAAAGAAGACAAAGCCACACCAGACAAGCGAAACGTCGTACCCATGACGTAGTAAAAGCTCCTACATTGGCAACATGCCCGAACTGTGGCGCTCTGCACATTTATCACACCGTATGCCCTTCTTGCGGCTACTACCGTGGTAAATTGGCTATCGAGCAAGCTGAAGCCTGAAAAAGGTGAAAAGTGAAAGGTGAAAGGTGAAAGGCGTAAAATGCCTTTTGCCTTTTCACATTATATAATTAACGCGCGTACGTGAGTATACGCATAATGCAATAAAAGAATGTATAACAACTTGAACAATGATGGAGAACGCAGACCTCGTCCGCGTTTCCATAGAGAGGGAACTCCCGTTTCGGCCAGACCGCGTTTTACACGGGATTTTTCTGAACATCCCTCTACGGATCGCCCGAAACGTTCATTCGGTGAATCAACGGAGCGTCCTCAACGCCCGAACAAACCGTTCGGAGGTAAACCTAAACGGAACAATAATCTCTATTCGGCACACAAGCAACAGGTGTACCGGGAGAAAATGGAAGATCCGACAAAGCCGGTTCGTTTGAATAAATACCTGGCGAATGCCGGTATTTGTTCCCGTCGTGAAGCAGATGATTTTATCCAAGCAGGTGTAATCACTGTGAATGGTGTGACCGTAGATAACTTGGGTACCAAAGTGCTGCCGACGGATGATATCCGTTTCCATGACCAGCCGGTTCGTCGGGAACGGAAGGTATATATCCTGCTCAATAAACCCAAGAACACCGTTACGACCACCGATGATCCGCAAGAGCGTCACACGGTGATTGATATTGTACGCAATGCATGTGCAGAACGTATCTATCCGGTAGGTCGTCTGGACCGTAATACCACCGGTGTGTTGCTGCTTACCAATGACGGCGATTTGGCAGCCAAACTGACCCATCCTAAATTCCATAAGAAGAAGATCTATGCCGTTACGCTGGATCGCGACTTGGATGAAGTGGATGAGGCGATAGTACGTGCCGGTGTGGTACTGGATGACGAGCGCATCGTTCCCGATGCATTGGAGTTCCCCAAAACCGATCGTAAGCACATCGGCTTGGAGATCCATTCCGGACAAAACCGTGTTGTCCGTCGTATCTTCGAGAAAGTGGGATATAAGGTAGTGAACCTGGATCGTGTGTCTTTTGCCGGTTTAACCAAGAAGAATGTCGGTCGCGGCAAATGGCGTTTCCTTACTCCCAAAGAGGTGGCTATGCTGCACATGGGAGCGTTTGAATAAATAAAAAGCGGACAAAGATCTTGAGACGTAGAACGCATTATATTCTATTTCTGGGTACACTGCTGATAGCGGTGCTTAGTGTCATTATGATATTCCGTATTAACGTGAATAATGACATGAGCAAGTATCTGCCCGATGACTCCCAGATGACGATTGGAAAAGACTCCCTGGAAGCGGAGTTCGGATCTATCTCGCAACTTTCCGGCTCAAACGTCCATGTGATGTTCGAAGGCTTGCGGCCTAATGAGATTGCCGGAGTCAAGACATTGTTGTCGGGCTACCCCGATGTGCATGGGGTAACTTTCCGATATTCGGAAGATAGTACGGCTACGGTGTTTGACCTGGATGTTCCGAATCATGTAAACCAGAAGTCTTTGGGTTCGCAGATCAGTAACCGATTTGGAGGAAACTGTATCGTGGAGACCAGTCAAGACGGTGCTACCCCTCCGTTATCGGTGATGATCATAGCGGGTGTCATGATCATGCTTGTGCTGTTTGTTATGGCGCAGAGCTGGTTTGAACCTATCGTGATTCTATTGACCGCCGGAATAGCCATCCTCCTCAATGTGGGCACGAATGCATTATTGCCCTCCGTGTCCATGACGACAAACTTTATCGGACCTATCCTGCAAGCCGTCTTGTCCTTGGACTATTGCATCGTGCTGCTGAATCGATACAGACAGGAACAGAATGACCGCATGGATCGTAGTACAGCCGTGATTGCTGCCAATAGTGCCATCCGTCGTGCCGCACCTTCGATCTTATCTTCCGCTTTTACCACCGTTGTCGGATTGCTTATGTTGTGCTTTATGCGTCTGAAGATAGGTACCGACATGGGAGTGGTGTTGGCGAAGGGCGTGGTCTTCTCGCTGATCTGTACATTCACCGTCATGCCTTCGCTGATGATGTTGTTCCGCCGTACGATCAATAAAACCGCTAAACCGGCCTACGTACCTCCTACGGATAAATTTGCCCGTTTTGTGGCGGCACATAAACTGCCAATGGCTGCCGGTGCTATCCTGCTGGCTGTCGCAGGATGGTATTTCTCGCAACAGACTACCATCTTCTTCTCGGAAAAAGCAGAGTCGGAGATAGAAAAAGTATTCCCGTCGCCGAATCCGTTTGTGGTGCTCTATCGCACGGAGGAAGAAAATTCGATATACAGCTTGGCCGATGCGGTATTGGATAAACAGGGCGTGCAGACGGTAGTTAGTTATCCGACTTTGATGAGTCAGAAACTGACACCTGCCCAGATGGCATCCCATGCCCGTACCTTGATGACGGATTTCAAGGAGATGCTACCCGAAGGTATGGCCATACCTCCTGAAATGGTCGATATGATCACGCCGGAAATGGTACGTATCGTCTATTATTTGCGCTCCAAGGATTCGATTCCTACGAAGATGAGTTTCCCTGAGTTGGCGCATTTCCTGCATTCGCATGTGGTTAATAATCCGTTGTTTGCCTCCTATCTGGACGATGAGATGACGGAGCAGATAGAGCGCCTGCAATCGATGTTGGATCAGACTCCGGCAATCCCGGAAGAACCCGAACCGGCGCCGGTCGTTGCTGTTGAGCCGGAGCCGATTGAAGATACGGTGGTTTTACCGCGTGAAACGATTGCTCCTATCATGGTCACTCCGGCTCCGCTTGCTGTCACAAATGACTCGCTGGCACCGCGTGTGGAGATTGATAAGGTAGCGGTTGTACCATTCTTTGAACATCTGAAGGCGGAAAAACCTTCGGCGGTAGCAGTGGAGATGCATAAACTGACGGACACAACGGCTATCCGTGTGCCGATGTCGGTAAGTGAGATGTCTCTATTCATGGGATCTACTTCCTTGCAGACGAAGTTCGTATATGGCTATGCTCCCAAAGGAAAGCATAAACTGACACCGTTGGAGTATGTGCATCTGTTGAAAGATGACCTGTTCAAACGCCCTGCTTTAGCAGGTATGGTCAGCGAAGAGCAGAAACACTTGTTGCAGCAACGTGCATATCTTATGGATCTTGCAGATGCCAATGCTTCTTTGACCCCATCAGACATGAATATTCTTATTCAGGCATTCGGTCTTACCGACTTGTCGGATGAGGAAGTATGGACTATTGCCAATCCGCCGAAGAAGGAAGAACCCAAGGTGGCTTCGCCTACCGATATCAACACCGAGGCATTGCTGCAGACCATTGCTGAACTGCAGCGCTCCTTGCATAGTACCGATACCACTCGTGCTGCGGCATCCATGCCGGAGAAGCCGAAGGAGGTAGTAGTGAAGAAACGCATGACCAGAGAAGACCGGCAGGCGCAGTTGTTCATGGAATTGGCTTTTGGTGGAAAAGAGTACACGCCGGAACAGATGTCGGCTAAACTGAATAGACTCATGAAACTATCGGAGGTTTATTCCGATCCTATCACACCGGAACAGATGTCCCTGCTGTATGATTTCCATGGAGCCGTTCACAGCCAATGTGATACCATGCGTGTGGGATTTGAAGATCTCTTGATGTACCTCTGCGATACACTCATCTATGATGAACGCTTGGAGGAGATGTTACCGCCGGCATTAGTGATGGGTGTTCCGATGATCAAGGAGCAGATACAGAGTGGTCTGGGGCAGTTGCGAGGTAAGAAATTCTCCCTCTTTGTGGTGCTTTCCTCCTTGCCGGCTGAGTCTCCTGAGACCTATGCGTTTGTAGATACGCTGTTTACGCTGACGGATGCGCATATACAGGGTGATCATTATATCATCGGCCGTTCCGTGATGTACCATGAGATGAAGAACGGCTTTGGTGCGGAGACCCGTAAGGTGACGCTACTGACCATTCTGGCGATCTTCCTCATCGTGGCATTGACTTTCCGTTCGGTTATTGTGCCGACGATATTGATCGTTGCTGTGATGACAGCGGTGTATGTCAATGTAGTGGTGGCCGGTTTCCTATCGGGGCAGATGCTTTATCTGGCGTACCTCATCGTGCAGGCTATTCTCATGGGTGCATCTATCGACTACGGCATCCTCTTTGCGAACTACTATCGGGAAAGTCGTAAGACCATGCTGCCTGTAGCAGCTGTTTGTGCCGCATACAGAGGATCAATTCGAACCATCCTCACCTCCGGCCTTATCATGGTGATCGGTCCCGGTGTGATGGCATTGTGCGTCGATGATCTGATGATTCATAATATTGTCGGCTGTCTGGCTGTCGGTGCATTCATGGCGGTGGTTTTAACCCTCACCGTTGTGCCTGCGGTCCTGGTAGCTTTGGATAAATGGGTGGTGTATGGTAAGAAAAACCGGTTCACGGAAGAACCGACGATCTTGCGTCATATAAAGGAGAAGAAACATGAGTGAGCAGAAATGGGATTTGACAATTACACCGAAGGATAAACTGCTGGCTGTGGACTGGAAGGAGATTTGGCGCTACCGCGACATGTTCATCCTATTCGTTCTCCGTGCCTTCCGTGTAGCATACAAGCAGACTATCCTGGGACCCTTGTGGTTCTTGATCACACCGATCTTGTCGGTGATCGTCTATGTGGCGGTGTTTGGAGGAATAGCCGGTATCGAGACTGACGGTGTTCCGCCGATCTTGTTCTACCTCTTGGGTATATCGGTGTGGGGATATTTTGCCAGTTGTGTCAGCGCAACGTCCAACTCGTTTGTGTCCAATGCCGATATCTTCGGAAAAGTCTATTTCCCACGTATCATCATGCCTTTGGTGGCAGTGACCACGAACTTGTTGTCCTTCGCTATCCAATTGGCGATTTTCACAGCGTTCTATATTTACTATGCCGCTACGGGAACGGAACTGTTCATTCATTGGCAGATCGTGCTTTTCCCGTTGCTGGTAGCGATATTGGCGTTCATGGCAGTCGGATTCGGCATGATCTTCTCTTCGCTGACTACCAAGTACCGTGACTTGCAGATCATGTTAGCCAAGATCATCTCTCTTTGGGTATATATCACACCGATTATCTACCCGATGAGCATGGTGACGAATCCCAAACTGCATCTGCTCATGTATCTCAATCCTGTCACCCCTGTGGTGGAGGCCATCCGATATTCGCTTTTGGGACAAGGACAGTTCTCCTGGCTTTGGCTCGGATACAGTGTGTTCTGCACCTTTATTCTCCTTGTCTTCGGATTGATGTTGTTTAACAAAGTTCAAAAATCCTTCATGGATACCGTGTGATCATGGCGCAGACTCAAGAAAACTATTGGACTACTGAGATCTCGCCTAAATCCTTCGCGAAAGGTCTCGGATTGAAGGAACTTTGGAAGAAGAAGTACCTCATTTGGTTGTTTGTCAAACGGGATATAACAGTCCAATACAAGCAAACCATCTTCGGCATGGGATGGTATTTTATATCTCCCTTATTCACGATGTTCATGTACATGGTGGTGTTCGGTAAGATTGCCGGTATTGAGACGGATGATATTCCGCAACCGGTGTTCTACCTGAGCGGTATCTGCTTGTGGGAGTATTTCTCCACCTGTTTGACCGATGTGGCTGGTACGTTCCAGAAGAACGCTAATTTGTTCGGAAAAGTTTATTTCCCACGTTTGGTGTCACCGATCTCGGTAGTCATCTCACGTTTGTTCCGTTTCTCGCTGCAACTGTTCACGTTCATCTTTGTCTATGTGCTCTTCGTCATTCGTGGAGTCGATCTGCACCCCACCTGGTACCTGCTCCTTTTCCCTGTCGTGTTAGTGACGCTGCAAGGTATCGCATTGGGTCTGGGGTTGATCATCTCGTCTTTGACAACGAAGTACCGCGATCTGATCAATTTCTTCGGTGTCTTTGTCTCCCTCTGGATGTATGCGACCCCGATCGTCTATCCGCTCAGTTCGGTGACTGATCCAACATTACATAAGATCATGTTCTTTAATCCGCTCACGGCTCTTATCGAGACTTTCAAATATGGAGCCTACGGTGCCGGTCAGTTCAGTTGGACCGCATTGGCATATAGCATCGGTTTCATGTTCGTTTTACTGCTAATCGGTATACGCATGTTTAACCGCAAGCAGAAATTCTTTATCGACACGATATAATAAAAACGACGGCCATAAGGTCGTCGTTTTCGTTGGTATCACTTGTACATAAACCGTTTGATAGACTTCTTCGGTGTGTGCTCAAAAGGTTTCTCCTGCACCTCGATATTCGATACCTTGCTGTAGGAAGGAATAAGCTTGTTCAGTTTCTCCAGATTCGCCTTCATGATCTTTTGCACTTCTTCCAGCGTCATGCGCTTGGTCAGCGTCTCATCCGGAAAGACGAGTGCCACCAGTTTGCCTTCCCTTTCCACGATCAGTGATTCGCCTACCGCTTCCTGGTTATTGAGTTTGTCCTCAATCTCTTCCGGATAGATATTCTGTCCTGACGCACCTAAAAACATGGTCTTGGAACGTCCTTTGATATAGATATTCTTCTTTTTATCCAGTCGGCCCAGGTCTCCCGTACGCATCCATCCGTCTTCGGTGAACACGGCTTTCGTCGCTTCTTCGTTCTTGTAATAGCCTAACATCACATTCTCGCCCTTGACCAGAATCTCTCCGATGCCGGCTTGATTAGGCTCGTCGATCTTCACCTCCATATTCATCACCGGTACACCGCCGGAACGCGCTTTGAAGTACTTCGGCGGATTACCTCCGATCAGCGGTCCGCATTCTGTCATGCCGTAACCGATAGACAAGGGGAAATGGATATCCATCAGACATTTCTCTACCACCGGATTCATCGCTGCACCACCGCAGATGAAATAGCGTAACTTACCGCCAAAAGCGTTTCTCAGACCTCGTTTGACCTTTCGCTTAAGGATAGCGCCAATGAACGGGGTATGCCAGAATGCACGTATCACCCGTTTGCTCAGTAACGGATCCAGGTTCTTCTTGTAGATCTTCTCAATCACCAGCGGCACGGTCACTACCAGGTACGGTTGCACCTCTTTCATCGCCTTCAGCAAGATAGACGGAGTAGGGGATTTGGTCAGGAAATAAATATGTGTACCGGACGTAAGCGGATATAATAACTCGCATATCTGACCGAACATATGCGCTAATGGCAACATGGACACTAAGCGCTGTCCCGGGTCAACCGGCAGCATCTTCATGCCTACTTCCACGTTATTGCTCAGACTGCGTCCGTTGAGCATCACGCCCTTAGGGTGACCCGTTGAGCCGGAAGTGTAGTTGATCAGCGACAACGCATCCGGATCAGCAGAAAAGGCAATGTCCTCCGGTTCGATGCCTTGCGGGAATTTTACCTTGAAAGCTTCATGCCATGCGTCTTCGCTTATGGCTTTGGTTCCTTCCGCATGATAGAGCGTTCGCCAGTCTTCCAACGAATGCACTGCCTTGATCTTAGCCGGCATGGTTTGCTGCTGCAGATCTTTCCATACGTACGGTCCGACAAACAGCATCTCCGAGTCCGAATGCTCCAATAGATGCGCGATATCTTCCGCCGTGAAATCCTGCAGAATACTTACACAAACACCTTCATACGAAGCGATAGCCAGATAGGCAACCGCCCAATTGGCGCAGTTACGGCCTGCCAATGCAATCTTATCCCCTTTCTTAATCCCGTATAATTCAAACAATACATGCAGGCGAAGCATCTCCGTTGCTAACTCTCCGAAGGTGTATTCATGATCTTCATTGTAGTCCGTCAAGGCAGCGTCATTCCATTGATGATATATCACCTCGGACAAATATTGCAAATAGTGTTTTACCATTGATGTTTCCTATTTTATAATACAACTAATACCTTTGCGGGTGCAAAGGTACTGCTTTTTTCTGATATATGCAAGAAAAATGCGAAAAAAAACAAGCGGGTGGTTTCACAACTACCCGCAAGCTTCGATCCCCATCCAAGGGATCTCATCTACTTACTCACTAATAACGTTATGAAAATAACGTCTTTCTTATGAAAAAACTTTTACTTGTATAAATATCTCTTGATGGAGCGTTTCGGGGTTTTCTCAAACTCTGATGCTACCAATTCAATCTCACTGATTTGACTATATGCGGGCAAGTTCTTATTCACGATTACACGGTTCTCTTCCATCAACTCCGTAATCGTCCGACTTCCTAATAGTTTCTGTCCCTCTTTGGATGTATCCGGGAATACGAGTGCCACTAACTTATGGTCACGGTCTACCACAATCGACTCTATCACGCACGGCATCGAGTTCAGTTTGTCCTCCAACTCTTCCGGATAGATATTTTGACCGCTTGGTCCGAGAATCATGTTCTTCGAACGACCGTGGATATAGATATTTCCTTGTTTATCCAGCACACCAAGGTCACCCGTACGCATCCAGCCGTCTTCGGTGAACACTGCCTTCGTTGCCTCTTCATTCTTGTAGTATCCCATCATCACGTTGATACCCTTCACTTGAATCTCACCGTCTTTGGTGATCGGGTTCTCGGAATCAATACGAACACGGCACTGCTCTAACTCCTTACCGCAACTATGGAACGCATATTTCCACCAATCCTCATAACTGATCAGCGGAGCACACTCGGTCATTCCGTAACCTACACAGTATTGGAACTTGATATCGTGTAATACTTGCTCCACTTCTCCGTTCAGCGCGGCACCACCGATAATCAGGAAACGGAGTTGACCGCCAAAGGTCTTATCCAGTCCTTCTTTCACTTTGCCACGGATGATATTCTTGAGGATCGGGGTCTTCCACATGATCTTGGCCATCGGACTGCTGATCTTCGGCAGTACACCTTTCTTCACGATCTTCTCTATCACCAGAGGTACGGTAAGGATCATGAACGGCTTCACTTGCGCAAACGCTTTCATCAGCACCGACGGGGTAGGAGCCTGCGTCAGGAAATACACTTCCGCACCGTCGCATACCTGATATAAGAACTCAAACATCAAACCGAACATATGGGCGATCGGAAGCATTGACAACACCTTGTCACCCGGACGGTGAGGAATACGATGGTTCGCAAAGTCCACGTTACCCGACAGGTTCAGGTTGCTCAGCATCACACCCTTCGGATTGCCCGTCGAACCGGACGTGTAGTTGATCACCGCCAAGTCATTGATATTATCCGTCGGGAAATCGACATCGTTCAGAGATACACCGTTCGGATAGGCTTTTTGGAAGGCAGCTTCGGCTCCTTCATATGCCTTGCGGAACTTGTCATCCGATGCTACAATCGACATCTCATCCATGAAAATGGTTGCTTTCAGACCCTTCATCTGAGACGGATCAATCTTCTTCTTTACATTAGGACCTACGTAGAGCAAAACGGATTCCGAATGGTCTACCAACGAGTAGATGCCCTCTGCCGTAAAATCCGGAAGAATACTTACTACTACAGCTTTGTAACTGGTAGCCGCCAAGAATAACAAACCCCAGTTGGAACAGTTACGTCCCGCCAAGGCAATTTTATCGCCCTCTTTGATACCGCATTCACGCCAGGTGACGTGCAGTTTAACGATCTCTCTTGCCAAATCGGCATATGTGTATTTATGGTCACCGTCCAGATCTGTCATCGAAAGGCAATCCCAACGTTTACTCATTGTCCGTTTTAGGGCCGATAAATAATGCTCTGTTTCCATATTGTAATGTTCTATTTTTCTTTATTGTTGTGCTTGTATTCAAAAACAACTGCAAAGTTACAACATTTTTTTGAATTAACAATACTTTTTGTCATTTTTTTTGCATTTTTCTGTCAATTTTTGAAATACAAAACATTTTTGTTGTGCATTTTAAAAGTTTGCACGCACACTAAGCCTTCCGTGTGCACCGGGTTCCAAAACACCCCCGTAGTCATAGTAATGCCGATTGGTCATATTCGTGCATTCCATACTCACGCGCACGCGTGCGCACTCCATATATATACTGCCGTCTAACAGTAGCACCGGTTGATACGCATTGCCTGCAGTGCCGTAGATATCTACATAACTCCCTTCCCGATCCTGCCAGCGCAGAGTCCAGTTGGCACCCACACAACCTCTTTCCCACACATAAATACCATGGTCAATGTTCAATATTACTTTGTGCCGTAAGTAGTCCAAATAGTTGCTTTTTTCCTTGGCGACATCCAGCGATAAGTTCGTGTAAGCATACCTTACACTGATGTTCTTTAACCATTCGTTCAGGTGATAAGCGGCGTTCAGTTCCACACCGAATGTGTTCACTGTATTCTGATTGGTGGCATGAAACAACTGATCTGTCGAATCATAGGTCCAGTCGATCACATCCTGTCCCCAACGGTAGAAGACGTTACCAGCAATGTTTAATTTTCCAGCATTCTGCCAACGCCATTCATAGTGCCCGTTCAGCGCCAAGGTCCATGCTTTCTCTGCTTTCAGATCCTCACTTCCCCGTTGTACACCGGCCTTGTAAAACAAATCCGTCCACGTAGGCATACGCACCGAGCGGCTGGCGGTCAAGAAAAGTGATTCGTAGCCGACATACGCAAAACCCGTTCCGTCCCATCCGAACCAATTGTTATACTGTCCGGCGGCACCTAACGAAGCGACCCATCTCCGGTATACATATAAGTGTTTGGCGCTGAATGTGGCATGGAGCCGGTTGTGGATACCCATGTTCGTGGAACGGATGTAGTCGTCTTGGATTTCGGCACGAAGAGTGGTTGTTCCTGCATTAGGATGATCGTATTGGGTTTCCAATGCCGCTCGAACGGAATGCGTCCAATGCCGGTTCGTCACTGCTCCCCGATGCCATTCGTACCGGTCGTAGTTGGTGCGGTAGGACGCTTGTGCGTTCAGATGCCAATACGGTCCGAAGCACCATCTGTTTTGGATCGATGCAAAGAGCGTACGTGTAGCATCGAACTGATCGGTGCTCGCAAATCCGTATCCGGTACCTAAACCGGCATCTTTGTATTGCACGCCCACTTGTGCATCCAGATCTCTCCATCGTGTCTGAAAATAGAGGTTCGCCAACTGATAGTCGGTGTTTCGCAAGGCCGTTTGCTCCTTGGCATCGGAGGTAGGCGCATAATAGCCGTCACTCCGCGCATACTCGACAGAGGTGTTGATACATGCCTCACCGCGTTGCCAACTGCCTGCAAAAAGAGGGTGAATGTTGGCATTCGTACCGGCATCCATCTGCAGCGTGTATTGGTCTTCCCACGTCTGCCGTGTGATGATATTCACGAGTCCGGTGAAGGCACCTGCGGTCAACGCTGCGTTACCCTGACGCACCTCGATCCGTTCGATCAGCGCCGGTGTGATAGGCAGATTCATCGCGTAATGACCCGTCTGTGCATCGTTTACGGGAACACCGTTAATGCATACTAAAACCTGGTCAAATGTACCGCCGTACAGACTTACATCCGTCTGTACGTTACTTGTTCCCCGTGACCGCACATCGATACCGGAAAGGCAAGTAAGCACATCTGCTACATTCGAGATCGGCAGATGCTGAATCTCGTCATGCGTAAAATACTTCATTTTGTTCTCCGGACCGCTGAAGTCATCGTGTATCACAAAGGTCTCCAGCACTTCCAGTTCGTCCAACGTAAAATCCTCCACGCGCACCGTGTCTTGTGCGCGTAGAGGAAGTACAGAACATATAACACCGACCAATATACTAATGTGCCGCTTCATAGCCATCCAATGCTTCGTTCATAATTCGTTTGCCGTCCGCAATAATCGTTTCTGCCTTGTCAAAATCGAAGGTGGTATAAGCGTACTGACGCATCACGGCATGGATGTCGGGTGGCGTCAGTTGCAAAGATAATAAGGTGTTCTGCTGAATCTGCAGGTCACTCATGCGGTCCAGAATACTGATGAAATGGACCTTGCGCTCTAAGGGCATACCGTCTTTGCCGCTGATGTCCATAGCCACGAGGATATCGTCCGGTTGACGTTCGATGATGTTGAGCGGCAGGGGATTGAGGATCCCTCCGTCAATGAGCAGATGGTTGTCCAGTTGCACGGGTTCAAAGAAAAGCGGAATACTGATGGAGGCACGCACGGCTTCGAACAGACTGCCGGAACGGAAGATGACCTGCTCGGTATGCAGCATGTCGGTGGCAACAATAGCGCAGGGGATATTCAGTTCTTCCATCGGTCGATCCGGCACGATCTTCTCCAATTCCTTGATGATCCGTTTGCCTTTGACCAGTGAGTTCCGGCTCAACAGGTTGACGTCCATCATCCGTAGGATGAGTTGTTTGTCCACCCGTAAGAACCACTCTTTGGCTTCTTTCAGTTGCCCTGCCGCATACATCCCTGCAATGATGGCACCCATCGAACAACCGGCTATACTCGATATCGTATAACCCCGTTCCTCCAATGCCTCAATGGCTCCGATGTGCGCTAAACCGCGTGCTCCACCGGAACCCAATACCAATGCAACGTTCTTAACCATTATACGATTTTTGCGGGTTGTAACTTCTCGCGAATCTTGATATAGATGATATTTTCTTTCTTGGCGTACTCGGTCTTGACGTATCCCATGCCGATGCCGACTTTGGTGTTCGGCAGCATGATACCCGAAGTAACGTTACCGATGACCTCACCGGCTTCGTTGCAGATCTCGTAGCCGTTACGCGGAATAGCACGCTCCAGACACTCGAAATGCACCAGTTTGCGTTTTACGCCTTCGGCTTTCTGTGCTTTGAGGAAGTCACGGTCGATGAAATCCTTGGCATCTAACTTGGTGATCCATCCCAGACCGGCCTCCAACGGCGAAGTGGTATCGTCGATATCGTGACCGTACAAGCAGTACCATTTCTCCAGACGCAAACTGTCACGAGCACCCAAACCGATCGGTGCCAGACCAAAGGGTTTGCCTACTTCAAACAGGGCATCCCAAATCTGTTTACCCTTTTCCGCCGGGAAATAGAGTTCGAATCCACCGGCACCGGTGTAACCGGTGTTACTCAGGATCACTCCCTGCACTCCGGCAAAACTCCACTCCCGGAAGGCATAGTAGTCAATGGATTTGAGGTCTGCATCCGTCAGCAGTTGCAGCAGCTCCGTTGCTTTTGGGCCTTGAACGGCCAATTGGCCATAACGGTCAGAAGCGTTTTCCAGTTTCAGATCGGCACCATTGAATTTCTCCTCAGCGATCTTGTTCACCCATGCCCAGTCCTTGTCGATATTTCCGGCATTGACCACCATGAGGTACTTGGTGGTCGAGTATTTGTAAATAATCAGGTCATCCACGATACCGCCTTTACCGTTCGGCATGCAGGTGTACTGCGCCTTGCCGGCTGCGATAATACTCAGGTCATTGGTGGTAATATACTGCAAGAAGTCCAAGGCTTTCTCGCCTTTTACCCAGAACTCACCCATATGACTTACATCGAACACACCTACGCCTTCGCGAACGATCATGTGCTCTTGGTTAATACCCGTAGGGTATTGAATAGGCATATTAAAGCCTGCAAACTCCGCCATCTTTGCGCCTAAGGCAATATGGATGTCGGTAAACGGTGTTGTTTTTAACATATTGATGCTTTTTTTATGATTTCCAAAATAACTTGTTCCGCGGCCTCAAGACTTGGTACCGGCAGATACTCATATCGGCTGTGGAAGTTCTCTCCTCCGGCAAAGATATTCGGACAAGGCAGACCTTCAAAACTCAGTCGTGCTCCATCTGTTCCGCCACGAATCGGCTTCACGTTTGGTGTTACGCCTACCGCCTTCATTGCCTCTTTGGCAAGATCCACGATGTACATGACGGGTTCGATCATCTCCCGCATGTTGTAGTACTGATCCTTGATCTCGATCTCCGCCGTACCTTCTCCGAACTCGGTGTTAATCTTACGCACCAAATGCTCCAGTTCCCGTTTGCGGTACTCGAATTGGGTACGGTCATGATCCCGGATGATGTAACTGAGCGTGGTCTCTTCCACGGTACCGTTCATGCCTACCAAATGGTAGAATCCTTCGTAACCCTGCGTATGCTCCGGTGTCTGGAAACGCGGTAACATGACGGCGATCTGGTAAGCGATCCGCATGGAGTTACGCATCTTATGATAGCCGTATCCCGGATGCACATTCAGACCATGCACCTTGATCTTCGCCGATGCCGCATTGAAGTTCTCGAACTCCAACTCACCAATCGCACCGCCGTCCATGGTGTACGCAAAATCGCAACCGAAGGCTTTGACGTCAAAATGATCCGCTCCTTGGCCGATCTCTTCGTCCGGCGTAAAGCCTACCCGCACCTTGCCATGCTTGATCTCCGGATGTAGTACCAGATACTCCATCGCCGTTACGATCTCAGCGATACCGGCTTTGTCGTCCGCACCGAGCAGCGTCGTTGTGTCTGTTACAATCACGTCCTGACCCGCATAACGCGCATCGATATAATCGCGCTCTTCCGCTTTCACGATCGAAGCTTTGATATGCTTACCACTGGCATCCGGACTCGTGTCCATATGGGCAATGAAACCGATTACCGGTAACCCGTCACCCGTAACCTGTAACCCCTCTGATGCAGGCAGCGTCGCCATAATATATCCGTTTTCATCGAGAGAAACCTCGGTGAGACCGATGGTTTTTAACTCCTGCGCCAGATACTTGGCAAACTCCATCTGACCCGGTGTCGAAGGGGTCATGCCCGTATTCTCGTCACTCGTTGTGCAGAACGATACGTATTTCAAAAAACGATCTGTGATATTCATTACTTCCCTCCAAATGCACTGAGTAACGAACTGATGGCGCCTGCGTATTGGGAGGCGGTATTGGCGTAACCGGCAGCCGTGTTAGCGGTGTTCTGTGCCGTCTGCGTAGCGTTTTGTACGGTTTCGTTTTCTTTCACCATCGTCACCAGACTGTTCGTCACCGTCTCCACATTGCTCTGATTCACCAGACTTAAAGAAGAAGATATCAAACCTTTACCGAAATCCTTCAGATACTCTTTGTCCTTGTAATTGGATTTCAGTCCTTCGCAGTTAGCAATCAGTGTCACGGTGTTCAATGCGTTCTGCATGTTCTTGTAGTCATACTTGTTGCCGTCTGCCTTGTACTGGTTATACAATGCCAACAACGCCTTTCCGGCTCCTTGACCGGCATTAACTGCCGTCTGCTGCTGACTGCTTGCTGCTGTCTGCTGACTGCTTGCGGTTGCATTACTTCCGTTCTTTAACATTCCGCAGCCGGCTACCATCATAGCCACTGCTGCCATCATCAAAAGTTTCTTCATAATACGATATTCATTTTATTAATTTCCTTCTGTTCAAAAGCGATGATGTTGTCGCATATATTCTCGCACATAGCTATCCTGCCTTCCCAGGTACCCGTTCCCGTATGCGGCGACAGCACCACGTTCGGTAAGTCCAAAAGTTCCGGTGAAACCGCAGGTTCGTGTTCATATACATCCATCGCGGCTCCGGCGATGATGCCGCTCTTCAATGCTTCCACCAATGCTGCCTCATTCACATGTGCACCGCGTGCGGTATTAATCAGGTACGCACTGCGTTTCATCATGCCTAACTCCGGTTTGCCGATGATATGATGCACCTCGGGCGTATAGGGCAGGTTCAAACTCAAAAAATCACTATCCTGCAACAACGTCTGAAAATCGACGTACGTAGCATCGTAGGTTTGCTCGATTTCATCGGACAAACGATGACGGTTATAGTAGATGATCCGCATGCCGCTTGCCATCGCCCGTCGTGCCAGGGCTTGTCCGATGTGTCCCATTCCAAGAATGCCCAGCGTCTTGCCGTACAACGAATGGCTCAGGTTCTGCATCACACCGAAGTGTGCCTCTCCAGCTCTTACTTTCCGATCAAATTCACTTACCTTCCGTGCGATGTCAATCATCAGCGCGAACGCCAATTCGGCAGTCGGCTCAATCACAGGCTGCGGCGTGTTCGTCACCCGTATTCCTCGTGACTTACAGGCCTCTAGGTCGATGTTATTGTATCCAGCGCCGAAATTAGCAATCAGTCTTAACTTCGGCATCGCGTCTATCATCTGTTTCGTCACCTTGTAATCAAACGTACTCACCAGCACCTCCGCTTCCTCTTTCGGTGCGTCCAGCAGATGGCCTTCCAATCGTTTGAAGCCCTCTTTCGGTAACTGTGTCGTAAAAGCTATTGTCATATTCAAACCTTTGCGAGTGCAAAGGTACTGCTTTTTTCTGACATATGCAAGAGCACAGGCATTTTTTTCTATTTTTTTATTTTTCTTTCCAATTATTTGGATATATCAATTTTTTTTTGTAATTTTGCGCCGCAAAATCGTTAGTATGGATCAATTAATCGACATAAATCGTCCGGTGACGGTGTGTAAGGCATCGGCAGGAACGGGTAAGACCTATACCTTAGCAGCGTATTATGTAGGTCTGTTGCTGTCCGGTGAAGACTATCGCTCTATTCTCGCTATTACGTTTACCAACAAGGCGACGTCGGAGATGAGTGAGCGTATCATCAAGTACCTGCATGGTATCTCGCAAGGTCAGGAAGAGGATTTTCTGAATCGTGCCCGGCAGTTCATGCTGCGTGATGCGGAAGCACCTCAAGAACTGCTGGCGCAGCGCGCAGGGGAATGTTTCAAACGCATGCTCTTGGACTATGATAATGTGCACGTCATGACGATCGACGCTTTTCTCCAGACCCTGCTCAGCGGTCTGGCCGGTGTGCTGCAGATGAGTGCCGGACTGAATACCGAACTGGACATCGACCATGTGATACGCCAGGCGGTGGATCAGTTGCTAACCACTGACATGACGCCTGCGGACCGGGCAATCATGGAGGAATATATGCGTCTTAAACTCGATCAGGAGAGTCATTGGGATGTGAGGGAAAGTCTCTGCGCCATGGCCAAGGAACTGTATAACGAATCGGTGCAGGTGCTGGATGCAGACGGTCAGATTCTTTTTGATGCTGCGGCTATCGAACGCAGACGCAAGGCGATCGAGGAACAATGGGCCAACGATCCTTCGTTCCGGGAACTCAAAGACTTGCTCAAACACTGTAATCCTGAGTCCTATAACCGAAATACGACCGCCGCTTTCGAGCGTCTCAAACGCAGTGTAGCCGATCCGGAGAGTGTACCGGTCAGAGACCGTTTTCGTGGTGTGAGTGAGAAGAGTTGTAATGCCGATGAGATGGCGCAGGCGACGGAACTGGCGGCACGGGTAGGACGAAGATATAATACGCTGCAACTCACCATCCGTTTTTCGCGTGATCAGGAACTGATGGCGTCCCTTCAGGCACTCATCCAACGTAATCTGGCGGAAGCCAACTGCGCCCTGCTGGCACGAACAGCCGGTACGCTCAGCAAGGCCTTACGCGAAGGCGATGCCGACTTTATCTTGGAGAAAGCCGGTATCCGGTACAAGCATGTGCTGATGGATGAGTTCCAGGATACGAGCCAACTGCAATGGTCCGTTATCCGGAAACTCCTCGAAGATGTATTGGCCGGTGCCGGTCACACCCTGCTCGTGGTAGGCGATATCAAGCAGTCTATCTACCGTTGGCGAAACGGAGACTGGCATATCATGGACGGTTTAACGGCGAATGGCGAAAGGCTAACGGCGAATGGGGAACGATTGAACAAAAAATTCAAATCGCTTACCCAGAACTTCCGCAGTTCCGAAGAGGTGGTGAAATTCAACCTCTCCCTCTTCGATCGTATCATCCGTAAAGACGGTGCTCCGGAGCGTATCTATTCAGAAGGATATAAGGAGGAGAAGTTATCGCAGTTCTACCAGGCGGATAAGAAACCCGGCGGGTATGTGCAGTTCAAAGCCTTTCCAAAAGGAACGAAAGAGGAAATGGCGCTCTATATGTTTGACCGCATTGGGGAACTGGTAGAAAAAGGAACCCGCTTGTCGGATATCCTCATTCTGGTGCGCGAGAAGAAAGAAGCGAACCTAATCTGTGACCTGTCGCCTTATCCGGTGGTCAGTGCAGACAGTTATGTACTCGAAGCGTCGGCAGATGTGCAATTGGTCATCGCCGGACTGAGAGTGCTGGTGAAAAACGATTTAGTGGCGGCTTTGTATATCGAGATGCGTACAGGTTCTATCGGTTTCATCGAACAAATACGTTCCTCCATCACACCCGATACGCCGCTTTTTGAAACCATCAGTGAATTGATCCGTATCCTGCTTTGTGATGCGAACGGCCAGTACCACGGTTTGGAGACGGCGTATCTCAATAACTTATTGGATCGCACACGGGCGTACGTAGGCGCATATGGCAGCAGCAAGGAGGATTTCCTCACGTATTGGGAAGACACCATGCATGCCAAAGCTATTCCGGCTACGTCCTCCGATGCCATCCGTATCATGACCGTCCATGCCAGCAAAGGCCTGCAGGCGCAGACGCTGTTCGTGCCGTTCTGCATGTGGCCTAAAGAAGCCGGTCGGCATCCGCAGAAAGTGTGGTGTCCGGTGGCTCCGGAACTAAACATGGGCGATGATTATGTGCCCATTCAAGACGGACCGGAGATGGGTGATTCGGCGTATGCTGAGGCCCATGAGGAGGAGCATGCCAACATGCGGATTGATAATCTCAATATGCTTTATGTCGCCCTCACCCGGGCGGAAGATAACCTCTTTGTCTATACCACTTATCCCGTTACCGTCAACGGCGTCATGGGTACCTGTAACCACGTCGGACGCTATATCATGGACTTTGCCGGTGCCGATGACTACGAAGTAGGAACACCGGTGATAAAGGCGAGCGGTAACCCGTCACCCGTAACCGGTAACCCCTTCACTGCCGAACTATGGTCGGATGGAAAACAAGTGCAGTTCGTTCAGTCCCAGGAAGGTGCGTTATACACCGATTACGGCGATGAAGCCTACCGCCGTGTGGCACGTATGGATGAAGGAACGCTATGCCATGAGATCTTTGCGCATGTACGAAAAGCCGAGGAACTGGATGCCGTACTGGATATGTTTGAAAGTAATGGTCAGATCAAGGATAAAGCACAACGGGAGGAATTAAAAGCGCTGATTTCATCGGCATGGCAAGGCAATGAGCAGATGAAAGACTGGTTCACGGCCCCTTGGGAGTTGCGGCTCGAAGAAGCCATCTATATCGACCAACGGGAACTGCGACCTGACCGTGTGATGATCAATCCCGTTACCCGGGAAGCCATTGTGCTGGATTATAAGTTCGGTGCACATAATAAGAAATATTACACCCAGGTCAATGAATACAAAGAGGCCCTGCGGCGTATCGGATATAACCCTGTTCGCGGTTACCTATGGTACGCACGAAAGAATAAATTGGAGGAGGTCAAATGAACAATAGTTTTCTACGACAAACAGCAGAGGCGATCTTAGATCAGATGGAGTGGAAACAGCTCAATCGCACCACGCTGGTCTTACCCTCTCACCGTGCCGGTCTGGTGCTGAAAGACGAACTGCTGCGGCTTCAGCAGGAACGGCATGCGCAGGCGGTGTGGGCACCGCGTGTACGGACACTCACCCAACTGCAGGATGACCTCAGTCCCCTCTATGCCGAAGATGAACTGTTCACGATAGTCAGATTATATCGGATTTATCGGAATAATCTGATTAATCAGAATACTCCAATCTCCAATGTCCAATCTCCAATGTCATTGGATCTCTTCTATGGCTGGGGTAGGCAGATGTTGGCCGATTTCACGAATATAGATGCCTCGATGCCGGCGGAGGAAGTGCCGAATTTCTTCGAGAACACCATCGCCGCCCATGAACTGGAGCAATGGCAGTTGGATCCGGAAACGGAGTCAAGGCTAAAGACCTTGATGGCCAATGGTGAAGGGCGAAAGGCGAATGGAGATTCCGTCAAGGCGCAGTATGAAGTACTTTGGACGCAGTTATACGAACTGTACAAGGCACTCAAAGCGCAGATGCAGGCGGAGCAAAAGGGCTATCCGGGTATGCGGCAGCGTGCTGTGTTAGAGAACTGGAACGATGAGTCGGTGCAACAGCAGATACAAGGCCGCACGTTTGTCTTTGTGGGTTTTAACTACCTCTTACCGGTGGAACGGGATCTGATGCTGCGGCTCAGAGACAATGACCAAGCGCTGTTCTTCTGGGACTATGTACCGAATTTCCAGACCAACGAGAAAGCCTTCTCTTTCACCAAGCAGAATAGGGATATCTTAGGTGGTCAAAATCTCCAATCTCCAATCTCCAATCTCCAATCTCCAATCACCCTTATCGAATGTAGTTCTCGAGAATCCCAGGCGCAGTATGTACACCGGTGGTTACTGGAGAACTATACGGCGAAGGGCCAGAAAGTGGGTGTGGTCATCTGCGATGAGACGATGTTAGAACCGGTTATCTATGCGTTACCGGCGATTACGGTGGATGGCGAAAAGGCTCCTGTTAATATCACAAAAGGTTTTCCGCTGCGTAACACCGCCATCTATGCGCGTGTGCTGGCGTGGCTCAATGAGCATGTAAGAGGACATGCGGAGGATCTGGTTTCTCCCGATTTCATCGAGGAATTATTACAGGCTATCTTCCCCCAGAAATCAGAAGAAGACCAATCACCTTTATCCTGGCAAGAGTTATTGGCGCTGGAGTCGGAGTACCAGGTGCATAAGATCATCTATCAGATGCGGTCCTTGGTGGAGACCGGCTTAGGAGATGTGCCGTTTACACTCAAACTGCTGCGGTTACTGATCCGCCGCACGATGGAGAGTGTGACGATGCCGTTCCACGGCGAACCGGTGACGGACATCCAAGTGATGGGTGTACTCGAGACGCGTCTGTTGGATTTTGACAGATTGCTGATATTAAATGTGGAAGAAGGAGTGTTACCGCAACGGCAGAATGACTTGTCCTTCATTCCCTTCTATCTGCGTAAGACCTATCATATGCAGACGCCGGATGAACGGGCGACGGTCTATGCGTATAACTTCTTCCGTCTGCTCAACCGCACAGGGCAGGCAACGCTTATGTACGCCAATGCGCAGAGTGCAGAAGGCGGCAAAGGGATGTCGCGGTTTGTGATGCAACTGCTCTATTCGGAGGAATTTGCCGTGCAACAATATACCCTGCAGGAAGATGCCAAACTGACAGAAATATCCAATCTCCAATCTCCAATCTCCAATGTCTCTTTGTTAAGCATGTTAACAAAGGACGAAACCGGTGTCCTGCGTCGTGCAGACGGCAAACGGTATCTCATCTCGCCTTCGGCGCTCAACACCTTCATTGCCTGTCCTCGCAGTTTCTATTTCCAGTATATCCGCGGTGTACGGCCGAAAGATGAGAAGGAAGTGCTCTTCAATGCCGCTACGATGGGTTCGTTCGTGCATCATATGATGGAGCATATCTATAAGAACTATCTGCAATGCGATAACAAAGCGCCGGTACGTGTTTCTCCCGATGAAATCGAGGCAATCCGTACCGATGAAGCCAAGATGAATGAGGCGCTGATGGAGGCCTACCGGATTATGAACGAAGAGGAGAACCTGTATAACCCCGATGAACATGCGTCGGAGAATGTGGTCATCAAAGGCTATGTATCCAATATCTTGGAGCGTGACCGCGAAGATGCGAAAGTCGGATTGCAGATTCATCTGTTAGAGCAGGAACGGCTGTTTACCGTACCGGTGGAAGGAGTAGGGGAAGTGCTTACTGGTGGACGTGTCGATCGACTGGATATATACGGTCCGGAAGGCGATCAGCACTTGCGTGTGGTGGATTATAAATCCGGTTCGTATTCCGACACCACGCATGCCAAGAAGATGTCGGCTACCTGGGAGGACTTGATGGAAAGCGAAGACAAAGGTTATGTACGGCAGACGCTGATCTATTCCGAAGCCGTGCGGCAACATGATGATAGGCACCTGCCGATTGAACCGCATCTGTATTTCTGCAAATGCAAACTGACGGATATGGTGACGACACTCGATCTGGAGAATGAAACGGTTCACGATGTAAGCGCCATTCAAGAGAAACTGATGCCGGCCTTACAAGCGAAAGTAGCACAAGTGTTACAAACAACCGATTTTCCGCCGTGCGAAGAAGGCAAATGTCCTAAATTCTGTCCCTTCTTCGTGCTCTGCGGCCGTAAACCCAAAGAATTTTGAAAATAAATGCACAAATGGTAAATGATAAAATGGTAAATTATTTTAATGTCGCCGATTTCGTTTTCGGCATGGAAGTGACAGAAGAACAAGTGAAACAGCTGCCGAACTATGCTCCCTTCCAATCACCAATCACCAATGACCAATGTCCAATCTTCGTCATTCATTTTAATGAATGCGAAATGCCTTCCCCCGAAGGCTGGGAGCATGTTTATACGGATCGTTCGGATGACGATATGCCGCGTATAGAGATGTATCAGCGTCCGGATGCATGGCTGTTCCGTATCTCGATGAGTAGGGAAGGAGAGGTGGTGAGCACGATGGTTTGCTCCCATGATTGGAGTGACGTACAGTTGTATTCCCGTGCCGTATATACGCGTTTTGCCATTGACAATGCGGCGATGCTCGTCTATGCCTTTGCAACGGGAGACAAGAAGACCCTGCTCTTCCATTCGTCGGTTACGGTGCTGAACGACAAAGGCCATATGTTCCTCGGCCATTCGGGAACGGGAAAGAGTACGCATTCCCAGCAGTGGAAGAAAGCGTTTCCGGAGTCGTGGCTGCTGAATGACGATAATCCTGTGGTGCGGGTGTTGGAAGATAACTCCGTTCGTGTCTATGGTTCGCCCTGGTCGGGAAAGACCCCGTGCTACAAGCAGCAGTCAGTGCCCTTGCAGGCATTGGTACAGTTAGCGCAGGCGCCTGAGAATAAGATTAATAAACTGCGTATGTCGCAGGCGTATCCGTATATCCTCGCTTCCGTCAGTGGACTGAAAGTGATGCCGGAGATGATGGATCATATCTATGAATCCATCGCACAGGTGTTGGAACTCGTTCCGGTGTATAAACTGGAATGTCTGCCTAATGAAGATGCGGCACGGTTATGCGCTCAAACGTGTTCACTTTAGCACGATCGTACGGACAACTGACCTTGATATAATTCTCGGTGAAACCGTACATTAGCCGGTCACCGTTCGCCTTTCGTCCGTTACCGGACTCCCAGAGCACGAGGGCCTCAAAGCCTTCGTGTTCTTTGTAAAACGCCTCGGTTTTACGTGCAGAGATCTCGTGCAGCACTTTGCTGCGGCGTTCCCGTTCTTTTTGCGGAATCACCTCCAGATCCATCTCCAACATGCGTGTGTTGGCACGTTCCGAATAGGTGAATACATGTAACTGAGAAACGGGTAAAGACTCGATGAAATCGACGTATTCTCCCCAACACTCGGCGGTCTCACCGCGTACACCTACCATGCAATCGACGCCGATGAAGGCATGCGGCATCACGGATTTGATATGCGCAACGCGTTCAGCGAATAACTCCCGTGTATAACGGCGTCCCATGATCTTGAGCACCGTGTTACTGCCGGACTGCAGGGGAATATGGAAATGGGGTGCAAAATGGGCACTATGCGCCACAAACTCGATGATCTCGTCGCTCAGCAGGTTCGGTTCGCAACTGGAGATGCGGATACGGTACGTATCCATTGGAGACTGGACATTGGATATTGGAGATTGAAGATTATCCAAAGCGCGTAAGAGGTCAATGAAATGTTCATTGGTTGATCTACCAAAATCACCAATATTCACGCCGCTTAAAATAATCTCTTTCGCTCCGCCGTCCAAGGCTTCCTGCGCTTCTTTTACCAACGATGAAATCGACGGGTTTCTGCTTTTTCCGCGTGCCATAGGGATCGTGCAGTAAGAGCAGAAATAGTTACATCCGTCCTGTACTTTGAGAAAACACCTTGTCCGGTCATCCTTGCTGTACGCCCCATGAAAATCATCGATTTCTCGAATCGGAGAGATATAGACTTTCGACTTTCGACTATCGACTTTCGACTCTAAACTGCCGATAAAATCGGGCAGATTGAATTTCTCATCCTGTCCCAACACATAATCGACCCCTTCGATATTGGCGATCTCACCGGGTTTGAGTTGGGCGTAGCAGCCGGTTACGATGAGGATGGCATTGGGGTTCTGCCGCCGGATACGGTGAATCATCTGCCGGTCCTTATGGTCGGCAGTGTCCGTCACGGAGCAGGTGTTGATGATGCATATATCCGCCGGTTCGCCCTGTTTGGCACGGGTATGACCACGGGCGATCAAGGCTTTTGCCAGCGAACTGCTCTCCGCAAAATTCAACTTGCACCCTAATGTCGTAAACGCTATCGTCATCGTCTGTTTTCTCAAAAACGGCTGCAAAGGTACTGCTTTTTTCTGACATACGCAAATAAAAGCGGTTTAAATTCATTTTCTGCGTTATTTTTGCAAATTTATTTGCATATTTCAAAATGAAATCAGTACCGTCGGCACGCCCTTATAAATAAGGAATCCTCCGAAGGTACATTCGCACAATTGTGCAAATATCGAGGCTTTGTAGCAAAAAATTTAAATAAATTTTCATTTTCTTGCTAAAATCCTTGCATATTTCAATAATTTGTTGTACCTTTGCACCCGCAAAGGTGTGTGAAAACGAAAAAGAATAATTATGGAAGCAGTAAGGCAAACATCGTATGGATGGGATTCAAATATCATGGAAAGTCCGATTACTAACCAGGGAGGTCTTAAAGGGCGTCCTGTTGATGAGTTCATGGATGAATTGGCACAACGTCTCGGAAAGCACTACGGACTGAATGATATTCGTGAGGTTTTATGAATAAAAAGTATTCGGTCCGTACCTTACCTTCGGCTGACGCCGATATGGATAATCTTGAGCAATACATTGTCAAACAATGTGCAGCTCCGCTTACAGCCGCGCGTCAGTTCCAACTTTTATATAAACTCTTCAATTGGTTAGAAGAGTTTGCCGGATTACCGGCGGTACATGTTCCATTATCTATCCAATATGGAAAAATTATGCGAACAATACCATTTGGAAAAAAGATGGCAATTGTATATGAAGTCGAAGATGACGTAGTATATATCCATCGTATTATGCCGCAGAGTATGATCGTATTCTAAATACCGCTGGCACCGACAGCGTAAAAAGCGGTGCGTCAGATCTGAGACGTTAAATCGGATGACATAATGAAAGGCGTTTATTGACAATTAAAATATAATAAAAAGAATATGATAGCTACACCGATTAGAGAAAAAGGAGTTTCGTACGAACCAATAGTTGGAAAATACGAAAACGAGGTGTATTATACCCATGAGGAGTTCATGGATGAGTTGGCCAAGCAGCTTGGTCAAGCGTATGGTCTGAATGATATTAGGGAGGCGTGCTAATGCACTATACGCTTAGATATAAGTCCAAAGCCTATTCGGACATTGCTCAGTTAAAAGATTTTATCTACAAGCAATGTGCGGCTCCTTTAACGGCAAAACGGCAATTTGAGTCTTTGGATACGCACTTAAGGTGGATATCTGAGCATGCAGAATTGCCGGGCATAGATGTAGAATTGTCTATCAAATACGGGCAAATAATGCGTAATGTCACTTTCGGCAAAAAAATGGCGATACTATATTCTGTGGAAGGAAATATCGTCTACATTCATCGTATTATGCCGCAGAGTATGATCGTATTCTAACATACCGCTGGCACCGACAGCGTAAAAAAGCGGTGCGTCAGATCTGAGACGTAAAAGCAGGTACGAAGAGAAATAACAATTTAAAGATATTATTATGCCGGAAGTAAGTCGTTTTTATGGAATTATAATTAAGATGTTCTTTAAGCCAAAGGAACACGAGCCTGCGCACAT
>Ga0256404_1001776_pt1 | contig 50324 bp, 28 predicted proteins | sample RumenRJG_01DNA_FD_185990 | JGI IMG/M metagenome (GOLD analysis project Ga0256404, IMG submission 185990) | Bovine rumen microbial communities from Lethbridge, Alberta, Canada - RJG_01 | ecosystem: Host-associated > Mammals > Digestive system > Stomach > Rumen | place: Canada: Alberta | collected...
CGGATATATGTCCTTGGCTGGCTATTATCTGCAAGTACGTGAAAACTAAGGAACCGCCGTGTACCGAACGGTACGCACGGTGGTGTGAGAGGTCGGGGGATTATTCAAATCCCCCTCCTACTCAATTTGCATAAAATTTTTTTGATTATGCTATTGACAAATTAGAATTCTATTAATATAATGATTGCATACAATCAAATAGAACAAAATATAAAACCTGCAGCTTGTGATTCATGATTCACAATTTGCTTCAGGAAGTAAAAGCAGCACAATTAAAACAATTACAGTAACAAAGAGATAAAATCAGTTTTAAGAAATGAAATGGAGGTAACACAATGGCTAATATTTATGATTTTACAGTAAAGGACAGAAAGGGAAATGAGGTAAACCTTAAGGAGTATGAAGGAAAGGTTATCCTTGTTGTAAATACAGCTACAGGCTGCGGCTTTACTCCACATTATGATCCGCTCGAGAAGATGTATAAGGAGTTCAAGGATAAGGGCTTTGAGATACTTGACTTTCCATGCAATCAGTTTGCAGGTCAGGCTCCGGGATCGGATGACGAGATCCACGAGTTCTGCACCATGAAGTTCGGAACAGAGTTCCCTCAGTTTAGCAAGATCGATGTAAACGGTGATACTGCAGATCCGCTTTTTGCATGGCTTGCTACGGAGAAACCATTTGCAGGCTTTGGCAAGGGACTTAAGAATTTCTCTCTTGAGAAGTTCTCGAATATGAACAATAAGAAGTACGGCGATAAGGCATACATCAAGTGGAACTTTACAAAATTCCTTGTTGACCGTAAGGGAAATGTTATCGCAAGATTTGAGCCTACAGAGGATATGGCAAAGGTAAAGGAGGCTGTCGAAGCAGCACTTTAATCTTTTAAAACATGCCGGGTAAACTGTAAATGTATCATCAAAACCATTTGAGGCATGAAAATACATTTACAGTCTGCCCGGATTTTTTTATAATATATATCAGAATTTCAGATGGTTAAGATGGTTTTATGATCATGATCAGATTGTATACGTTGAAGCGGTTTTTTTAGGACTGTGAAGACGACAGAATGGGAGGGGACAAAAATGCAGTCAGATGAAGAAAGTAAGCGCGGAAAGGTAATAATACGCGCAAGTATCATAGGTATAGTAGCAAATGTTTTCCTGGCAGGCTTCAAAGCACTTATCGGAATCATAAGCAGCTCAATCTCAATAGTACTCGATGCGGTTAACAACCTGTCGGATGCCTTAAGCTCGGTTATAACAATAATCGGCACAAAGCTCGCAGGGCGCGAGGCGGACAAGAAGCATCCTTTCGGATATGGAAGGATAGAATATCTAAGCTCGCTGGTGATATCCGGAATCGTTCTCTATGCAGGTGTTACATCCCTTGTGGAATCCATCAAAAACATCATTAATCCGAAGGAGCCGGACTATTCGGCGGTATCGCTCGTGATAGTCGGACTTGCTGTATTTGTGAAGATAGGGCTCGGACTTTTTGTTAAAACAACCGGTGAGAAGGTTAATTCGGATTCACTGATCAATTCTGGCAAGGATGCGCTCCTTGATTCGGTTATCTCTTCAGCAACGCTTGTTGCCGCTTTGATATTTACATTTTCAGGAGTATCTCTTGAGGCGTATCTCGGTGCGATCATTTCACTTGTTATCATCAAGGCCGGTTTTGAAATGCTTTCTGATACAGTCTCAAAGCTGCTTGGAGAGCCGGGCGATGTGCAGCTTCTGCAGGATATCAAGAAGACTGTATGCGAGTTTCCGGGAGTCAGGGGAGCTTACGACCTGATACTTCACAATTACGGTCCGGACACCTATAGCGGATCTATTCACATCGAGGTGGATGACGATTTTAAGATAGACAGACTTGATGAATTAAACAGAGAGATAATGGTTGCGGTCAATCAGAAATATCATGTGCTTCTTACAGCCGTTGGCGTTTATTCGGTAAATACGAAGGATGAAGATACGATCAGGCTGAAGGAGGAGATCGGAAAGCTTGTGCTCGCGCATAAGTTTGTGAAGCAGATCCATGGCTTTTATTACAGCAAGAAGGAGCAGTCAGTCAGGTTTGATGTGGTCATAAGCTTTGACGCTGAAAGCCGTCAGGCTGTATTTGCAGAGGTTTATGAAGAGCTTAAGGCTAAGTACCCGAACCTGCAGTTTGCACTCGCTATGGATATGGATTATGGAGAAATTATCGGATAATTATTAATTCGGCATATTTTTGTTGTTTAAATCCGGTCATTGTATTAAAATATAGTGAGTATTTAATGTGATCGGAGTATTGTACAGATGGTTGAGAAAAGTGCTCAGAGAGTAGTAAATTACATTTACAATTACAAACCTATCATAAACTATGGCGCTCTTTTCAGTGACGGAACAGAGAGATTCAGAAGTCCGGCTGAGCCGAAGTCAGGCGATACCGTGACCATACGTTTCAGAACGGCCAGAGATAATGTGGACTATGTCTACCTGCTTTATAATGGTCAGAGACTGCGTATGGACAAGACGGACGGCGACAAGCTCTTTGATTATTATTCTGTTACGCTTCCGCCGCTTATGGAGAGAGGCTATTATCATTTCGAGATCAGCTCTGGAAATGTTACCATCTATTACAATAAGCTTGGTATCGTTAAGGATACCGACAGGCAGTATGCATTTGAGCTTATTCCGGACTTCTATGTTCCGGCGTGGGCGAAGGGCGCTGTCTTCTATCAGATTTTTGTGGATCGTTTCAATAACGGAGATCCGAAAAATGATGTCCTGAACGATGAATATACATATATCGGAACAAATGTTAAGAAGGTTGAGAACTGGAGCAAGACGCCGGACGCTGTTGACGTTGGCAATTTCTACGGAGGAGACCTTCAGGGTGTTATAGATAAGCTGGATTATCTGGCTGATCTTGGAATCGATGCGATATATTTCAATCCGCTTTTTGTATCACCTTCGAATCATAAATATGATATTCAGGATTACGATTACATCGATCCGCATTACGGCAAGATAGTGGTTGATAAAGGAAATCTTCTTCCTGCACACAGCACTGATAATACGCTCGCGACAAGATATATCGAGAGAGTGACAAACCTTGCGAATCTAGAAGCTTCAAATGAACTCTTCATCCATCTTGTGGAGGAGGCTCATGCAAGGGGCATCAAGGTCGTTCTGGATGGTGTATTCAATCACTGCGGTTCATTTAATAAATGGCTTGACAGAGAAAGAATCTATGAGGGCCGCGAGGGCTACGAGAAGGGTGCCTACGTGGATAAGGACAGCCCTTATAATTCATTTTTCAAGTTTAATGATAAAGACGGCTGGCCATATAATGACAAGTACGACGGCTGGTGGGGACATGATACCCTGCCGAAGCTTAACTACGAGGGGTCGGAGAAGCTTCATGATTATATCATGAAGATAGGAGCAAAATGGGTTTCGCCTCCATTTAACTGCGACGGCTGGAGACTTGACGTTGCAGCGGATCTCGGATCCTCAGAAGAGTATAATCACAGATTCTGGAGAGATTTCAGAAATGCAGTCCGTGCTGCAAATCCGAATGCCATCATCCTCGCGGAGCATTACGGCAATCCAAAGCCATGGCTTCAGGGTGATCAGTGGGATACCATCATGAACTACGGCGCATTTATGGAGCCTATCACATGGTTTCTTACAGGCGTTGAAAAGCACAGTGATGAGTTCAGGGGAGATTTCCTCGGCAATCCGGACATTTTCTGGGACAGCATGAGATATTATATGTCGTACCTTAACGAGAATTCGATCGAGGTAGCGATGAATGAGCTCTCAAACCATGATCATTCCAGATTCCTTACAAGAACAAACCGTCGCGTAGGCAGGATCCATACCATGGGAGCCCATGCCGCAGACGAAAATGTAAATAAAGATATCTTCCGTCAGGCGGTTCTCTTCCAGATGACCTGGCCGGGCGCTCCGACTATCTACTATGGAGACGAGGCAGGCGTTTGCGGATGGACCGATCCGGATTCGAGAAGAACCTACCCTTGGGGCAGAGAAGACAGAGAACTGATACAGTTTCATAAGGATATGATAAAGCTTCACAAGAGCAGTGATGCTCTTATGAACGGATCGCTCGTTAAGCTGCATGGAAGCACCAAGTGCATAGCATTTGGACGTTTTACCGATAAAGAGGCGGCAGCCATAGTGCTTAACTGTGACTATGAGGATAAGAAGCTTCTGCTTCATGTAAGAAGCATCGGCGTTCCGAACAACCGCATGATGAAGAGAGTTGTACTGACTTATGAAGGCGGATATTACATGGATGATAACGCACATATGGTTCAGAACAATATGCTGACAGCGGTTATCCCGAAAATGTCGGCAGCGGTTTATATCTACAAGAAGACTGAGTGACAAGAATAATTTTTATAAGCAGATGACCGGACAACCTCCGGTCATTTGTTGACAGAAGGAGAAATATGGCAGATTTTATATTACATTCTGAATTTGAACCGACGGGCGATCAGCCGGAGGCTATAGATGCACTTGTCAAGGGCTTTAAGGAGGGCAGGAAGGAGCTTACCCTGATGGGAGTTACCGGCTCCGGCAAGACCTTCACGATGGCAAATGTTATCAAGGCTCTGGGCAAGAAGACGCTTATAATCTCCCACAATAAGACTCTTGCTGCGCAGCTTTACGGAGAGATGAAGAGCTTCTTTCCGGAGAATGCGGTTGAATATTTTGTATCATATTATGATTATTACCAGCCGGAGGCTTACGTTCCTTCGACGGATACTTATATTGCGAAGGATTCTTCGATAAATGACGAGATCGATAAGCTGCGTCACAGTGCGACGGCTGCGCTTATCGAGAGAGAGGATGTTATCGTGGTTGCGTCTGTTTCCTGTATCTACGGTATAGGTAATCCGGATGATTATAAGTCCATGATGCTCTCGCTCCGTCCTGGAATGGTGCTTGACCGCGACGAGCTGATCGGCAGACTTGTCGATATGCAGTATTCCAGAAATGATATGGATTTTAAGAGAAGCACCTTCAGAGTTAAGGGTGACGTGGTTGACATAATACCATCGAATACAAATGAAGACGCAATCCGAGTTGAGTTCTTCGGAGATGAGATAGACAGGCTTTCCGAATTTGATCCGCTCACCGGCGAGATCAAGAGAAATGTAAGCTTCTCATGTATCTTCCCGGCTTCCCACTATGTTATAGAGCCGGCGAGGATGGAGGGCGCACTTAAGGAGATTGAGAAGGAGCTCGACGAGAGAGTTTCATATTTCAAAGCAAATGACAAGCTTCTGGAGGCTCAGAGGATCAAGGAGAGAACGGATTTTGATATAGAGATGCTCCGTGAAACCGGCTTCTGTTCAGGAATCGAGAACTATACGAGAATACTTGCCGGAGGAAGACCGGGAGAGGCACCGAGCACGCTGATGGATTTCTTCGGGGATGATTATCTTCTCATAGTTGATGAGTCGCATATCTCGCTTCCGCAGGTCAGAGGAATGTACGGCGGAAATAAATCCAGAAAGCAGGTGCTTATAGATTTCGGCTTCAGACTTCCATCGGCTATGGACAACAGACCGCTGGATTTTAATGAGTTTGAGAAGCATATAGATAAGGCACTTTTCGTATCGGCAACGCCGGGAGATTATGAAGCAGAGCATGAAGAGGGAAGAGTTGAGCAGGTGATAAGACCGACAGGACTTCTGGATCCGAAGATCGATGTGAGACCGGTCGAAGGTCAGATCGACGACCTCTACAGCGAGATCACCAAAGAGACTGCTGCCGGAAATAAAGTGCTCGTAACTACTCTTACCAAGAGAATGGCCGAGGAGCTTACGGACTACCTTAAGGGACTGGACGTAAAGGTAAAATACCTGCATTCGGACATTGATACCATGGAGCGTATGGAAATCGTCAGGGACCTTCGAATGGGCATATTTGATGTACTTGTCGGAATCAACCTTCTTCGTGAGGGACTTGATATTCCGGAGATCACGCTTGTAGCTATACTTGACGCGGACAAGGAAGGCTTCCTTCGATCAGAGACCTCTCTTATCCAGACCATAGGACGAGCAGCCAGAAATGTAGACGGTCACGTAATAATGTATGCAGACAATATGACTGATTCGATGAAGCATGCCATAGACGAGACCGAGCGAAGAAGAGCTCTGCAGCAGAAATATAATGATGAGCACGGCATAACTCCTACGACCATCAGAAAGGCCGTAAGAGACCTTATCTCTACAGGACTTACGGTGGATGAAGCCGGCGGAAGATCCGCAAAGATAAATGTGGATGCCATGAATCAGAAGGAGCTTAAGAAGGAGATCGAGAAGCTTACCAAGAAGATGAACAGGGCGGCTGTTGAGCTTGAATTTGAGAAGGCGGCAGAATACAGAGACCAGATAACAGAGCTGAAGAAGGCATTACGAGATGCGTGATGAGAAGTAAATCCTCAGGGCAGGCGTGATGCTTGATGCGGCGGAAGACGCTGTGTGAGCGTGCGTGTGATGCGGCGGAGGATTGCTGCGTGAGCGTGATGCTTGAAGCGGCGGAGGGCTGCTGCGTGAACTGAATAAAGATGCTGAAAGATCAAGCAGATGCTACGTTTTTACGCATACTGCTTGATTTTTGTTTTTTGGGATTTTTAACTTGAAATGTGGCAGGCTGATAACTATACTGATAACACACATGCGGATAGCTGCTCTTATCCGGCATGGGATCTCTTGTGGGATTTTGCTGTTTTTTTCATTTGCTGATATTTTTGCGGCCTGGTGGGGGAGACATACAGGCCGGTTTAATAATACAGATTCATATTTTTTTTGGGTGACCCTGAAATTGCATTTATAAGCATTTTCAGGGATTTTTTTGTTTCTATCAGGATATTAAATCAGAGAATGAGGAGAAAAGCTTATGAAGATAATCAGAAGGATAACTGCATTTCTTCTGGCGGCGCTGATGGTTTTCAGCTTTTTGTCGCCGGATGTTATATATGCCCGGGACAGCCGGGGCGGAGTCGAGAAGACAGAGGATGGAAGTGGAAATGAATTAAGTAAAAATGCTCCGTGGAATGAGGGACATACAGACGGAAAAAGCTATGTTACCGTGGTGAAGAGAGACGGTAAATATTATTACAGATATTATACGCCGGACGGAGAGATTTTTGATGCCGGCTACAGCTTTACGATCGGTGGTGAAGAGGTTAACAGCTTCTGTATAGATGCGGACCTTAATTCGGGTCTTGACGGCTATGAATTTGATATAGAGAAAAGCGAGTGGGACGATGCAGAGCTTCGTCAGGTGGTATACTATGCGCTTCATAATTACGATTATGCTGATGCGAGAAGAATAATCTGCCATTTCCTGCGGTCTAAGGGGCGGACGACCAATTCGGATATTCCGGACTGCTCGGAGGCTGTGGAGAAGGCGCTTTCGGAGAGTATTCCGGAGGATGTAAGATTCACGGTTTATTATCTTGCAAATACCGCTGATCCGGGAAGCAGCGGCAGGTATCAGGATTTTATCACCTGGTATGAGGAGAAGATAATTAAAAAGGATTTTTATGCTGCGGTCAAAAAGCTTGACGGAGAAGGAAATGTTATGTCAGGCGTGGGCTTTGATGTATATATGAACGGCTCATTTTTCGGTACGGCTGTAACGGATGACAGCGGTATTGCAAGCATATATCTCGGAAGCTTTGAGAATGCACCTGCAGTTACTGTGAAGGAAAACTGGGAAGAAGGCTGGCCGGACGGACATGAGAGATTTGCACATGATGGATCGGAGAAGACTGTAACTCCAAGCGAGAGTGAAGAAGAGGCGAGGGAGAAGGCAGCTTTATATAGCTATATCAATTATGCCTACGGCTATGCGACGCTGGTCAAAATGTCTTCTTCAACTACAACCGTGAAAAGCTTTGAAGGCATAAAGTATGCCCTTTACAGAAATGACGGAACAAGGATCGCTGATGTCTGCATGGACGAGAAGGGCATGATCGGAAGTGTGCTTAAGATATACGATAAGAAGCTGCATTTTGAAGAGGATGTCAGATGGAACGGCGTTACTTATAAATGTATTGGCGGACTGCGTTATGATCCAAATGATAAGGATAATGCGAATAACATTTATTACTGGCTGGAATATGAGACAAATGAATATTTCGAGCTTGATGAGGAGACTAAAAATTACTTCACGATGAGCAGTAAGTATGCGGTACGCCCTGGGAGCGGCAGTAAGTATCCGGCAGTTTATGAGGTTCAGCCGAGCGTGACAAATGCTACTGATAAGCCGTTTTATGGATATTATATTGCGGTGAAGAAGGTTGATGAGAAGGAAAATGTCATGGCAGGCGTTACCTTTGACGTGACTCTTAACGGACAGACTATGACGAAGGCACTTAAGACCGGAGCGGACGGAATTGCAGTTCTTAATGTGGGAAGCTTTACATCTGTGCCGGAGGTCTATGTAACAGAGAACTGGGCGGACAAAAGGTTTGTATATAATACTGCCAGAAAGAAGATAACGGTTTATAAATCCGAGGAGGCTGCACGAAGCCATGCAAAGGATTTTCTATATACAAATTATGCTTATGGCTATGCCGGGCTTATTAAGAAGAGTGCGCGCACCGGAGTCAGTCCGTCAATGAAGGGGATTAAATATGAACTTAGAAGAGCAAACGGAACAAGAGTCGCAGAGGTGATTCTAAATGACGAAGGAAGGGTAGAAACTGTAAATATTCTTGCGGCTTCAGACAAGCTTTTTACCGAAAGGATAGATGGTGAGCTCTGCATCGGAGGGCTTTCATTTGATCATAATGATAAAAATGTTAAGGATAACTATTACTGGGTGGAGACAGCTTCAAATGATGAATATCTCCTGGATGGAACCAGATATTTCTTCACGATAAATGCAGAAAATACTGTAAGTCCGGGAAAGGATGCCGGAAAGTATCCGGAGATTTATGAGGTTGTTCCGGCCATGACTACTGCAAAGGATAAGCCGTTTGTCGACTACTATATTGCGGTCATGAAGACAGACGAAGAAGGAAATAAACTGAACGGTGTAACCTTCGATGTTACTGTGAACGGAAAGAAGTATGAGAAGGCGCTTATAACCGGACTGGACATCAAAAATGAGATAAGAGTCAGCGGAAGCATCGGCGTTGGTTCGTATTATCTGGGAAGATTTACGGCTGTGCCTGAGGTTTCGGTCGCTGAAAACTGGGCTGATAAGAACTATATTCATAATGAAGAGGAAAAGGAAGTAAAGGCTTATACAACGCCTGAAGCCGCTAAGAGTCATGCTGCGGAATTTATGTATGTAAATGAGAGATATACATTTGCGACGATAGAGAAGACGCCTGCGGAGGACTTAAGATATATCCTCGGAAATGATAACTACAGCTTAAATGGCATAAGATACGGACTTTTCTGCAAGGAGGAGGATAAGCTTATCGCAAGAGTCAAGCTTACTGAATATACAGAAAATGGCTGCATCAGTGCAGGGATAGACAGCCTCGCGGATATTGAGATAGAAGCCGGCGAGCCTTACTACAGTGCAGAAAAGGGCGGATACTTCTGTGTTGGAGGACTTACTGCAGGTAAGGAGTATTACTGGAGAGAGCTTAGCAGTGATGGCGAGCTTCCGGGTGATGCAGATGAAGCATCGGATGGAAGAAGTGATGAGCATGCGGGGGATGCTTCTGTGGATGATGGTGAGACTGCAGAAGGTACTGGTGATGAAACGGCGGATGGTGAGCCAGCGGAAACGGATGATGACTCTGTAGAAAAAGTACTGACAGTAGGTAAGAATTACCTGCTCGATGAGGAGATTTACAGCTTTACAGCGGATAGAAAAAATGCGGTGGAACCGGTTCTGATAAAGGTAAGTGATGATGCACTTTACGGTACGGTCACAGTGAAGAAGCTTCTTATGCCGGAAGGACTTGATGGGGCAAGTCCGAAGGGTGCTGTGTACCGAATTTGGGGAATTGATGAATATAACAGTGACTTTACAGATGAGTTTGTGATCGATTCTCTTGGATGCTCTGAGAAGAAGTCTCTTCCTTTCGGGAGCTACTGTATCGTGGAGACGAAGGCGCCGGATGAAGGAGACTGGCTGCTTGATGAGACGGTCTATACAGTGAAGCTTGCAGCGGGCGAAGGAGATAAGACGGTTACCGGCAAAATAACTGTTACTGCTGAAAATGCAGAGGTTATCTCGACAGATAAGGCAAGACTTACATCGGCTGCTCTTATTAAAAGATCAGCTTATGAGAAGGCAAGCAAAGGTAATCCGAATTACGATATGTCGGGCATCATTTACGGCTTATATGATGATAAGGATGAACTTATCGCAAATGTAAAGCTTACCATGGAGGACGGAAGAGGCGTTATAAAAAAGGCTGAGGATATCATGCTTTCGGATGAAGTAAGATACTCGGTTCTGGATAATGACGGATACTTTGCCGTGGGCGGATTAAGATATAACAGTGAGTATTACTGGCTTGAAAAAGACTGCAGCGGCAGCGGATTTATAAAGTCGGATGAGAAGCTTGTATTTAAAACTGATGAGAAGGACAGCGGTGAGGTGTATGTGATAGAAGCGGAGGACAGTCCGTGCATGGGAAAACTCAGGGTTCATAAGACACTTCTGCCGGAGGATGTGAAGGATGCAGACCCGGCCGGCGCAAAGTATATGGTTTACGGCGCGGATTTATATAATGCTTACGTCAGAGAGGTCCTTACCATCGGCAAGGACGGCTATTCGGATGAACTGACGCTTCCTCTTGGCGTTTACAATGTGAAGGAGATAGAAGGTCCGGCGAAGGGTGAGTGGGACCTTGATGCTACTGTTTATGAGGTGGAGATAACTGAGAACGGAGGAACTATGGAGGCAGCCACAGGGCTTCGCGTCAGTGGGAGCTATATAACTGTCGAATCCTCTGACAGGCAGATCACGAAGAAAGAGAAGATAAAGCTCAGTACTAAAGCTTCCGATACAGTGACCTTGTCGCAGACTGCATTTCCGGCTGAAGATACTGTGCTTATGGATAAGGTCAGCATCACCGGTCTTGAAAAGGAACATAAATATACTCTTCTTACAAGGCTTGTCGATAAGGCTGACGGAAGCCTCATTACCGAGTCGGCGCTTAAGTTTACGGCTGATACAGAGAAGATGATCGTCGAGGTGAAGACTGCATTTGATGCTTCAGGATTTGAAGGTAAGGAGGTTGTATACTTTGAGTATCTTTTTGAAGGGGACCTTTTGAAGGAAGTGAAGACTCCGGGAGAGCTTCTTACTGAAAAGGCTGAGCTTCTTCTTGCAAAGCACGAGAATATAAATGACATCGGGCAGACGATAAGATTTCCGAGCGTAAATACCAGCGTTTCTGCGAAGGATGGCGGCAGAGAGGTGCAGCCGGTCGAAAATGTAACTGTCTATGATGACGTGGAATATCACGGTTTAACCGAAGGAGATTCATTTAATGTGATCGGAATCCTCATGGATAAGAAGACAGGGGAGCCGGTACTTAAGGATGGTGAGAATATAATCTCCACGAAGACTTTTATCGCGGAGGAAAGTGACGGTACTGTCAGGATGGAATTTAACTTTGATGCAACAGGCATGGAAGAGCATGATGTGGTAGTTTTTGAGAAGATTTATGATGCGGAGGGGCATCTCATTGCAAGGCATGAGGACATAAATTATCTTCCCCAGACCTTCAGGGTTACTGATCAGCCGAAGACGGGTGACGGCTTTATGCTGTCTGCATATACACTTGTGATGCTGCTTTCCGGTGCGGCTGTTGCTTTTGTAATATATCTAAAAAAGAGAAAGAGCAGGAAGGATGCTTAGCTTAAAGTGACAAGCAATCCTGAGCTGGCAAAGCTGGTGGAGGATATCATATATTCTCAATCTGCCAGTCAATCGGATCAAGACCGTTCTCTTTAAGAAATTCATTTGCTTTACTGAAATGCTTACAACCATAGAAGCCTCTGTATACTGAAAGCGGACTCGGATGAGGCGCTTCAAGTATCAGGTGCTTCGGGTTTGTGAGCATCTTTTTTTTGCTTCTTGCAAAGCTTCCCCAGAGGAGGAATACTATCGGACGGTCAACTTTATCTATGATCTGTATCACGGCATCGGTGAAATTCTCCCAGCCCTTTCCCTGATGTGACGCAGCCTGATGTGCACGGACTGTGAGTACAGCATTTAGAAGGAGAACACCCTGCTCGGCCCATTTTACCAGATAGCCGTTATTCGGAATATAGCAGCCGAGATCGGTGGAAAGCTCCTTGTAAATATTCATGAGTGACGGCGGGATATCAACGCCCGGCTTGACTGAGAAGGAGAGACCGTGAGCCTGATTCGGCTCGTGGTATGGATCCTGGCCGATTATCACGCACTTCAGCTTTGACAGCGGAGTGAGGTGAAAGGCATTAAATATATCGTCTCCCGGTGGATAGACTGTGTAATGGCTGTATTCGTAGCTGACGAAACGAAACAGCTCGCGGTAATAATCCTTCTTATATTCGTCCTGGAGCTTTTCGGCCCAGTCATTTGTGATCGGTGGCATATGGTAACCTCTCTTGTCTTTAATTCTTTTATTGTGCCGGAACCTCTCTCCGGTTTTTTGTTCTATAATTCTTTTTTAGTATATTCTTTGTCTCCATGATATGCAAGTGACCATAGCATATTTGCCGGGGACTGAATTTCTTTGTGCAATATGCATAAAATATTCTGTAAATTATCACGATGAAATACAATTTGACTAAAAAAATGGCTCGTGCTATATTTATATCACCGAAATGAACAACCGGTTGCGCAACAATGAGAAAGGGAGTTGCGCAAGTGGCGGGTTTTATTTTTGTATGAAAAATGCGCAACAAAATGGGTTGGTTGCGCAATGGGGATATGCAGGAGAATTGCGCAGAAACTTTATAGTTTATGTAGAAGAAAGGACAGGTTACAAATGAGAAAAAGAACAGGCTTAAGGACCAAACTGATCTCCGGATGCATGGCTCTTCTTTTGGGGCTTTCTGTATGTGGAGGAGCTTCTGACAAGGAGAAAAAATCTTATGCGGCAAGCAGTGTTTCAGGTGTGTCGGCGATATCTTCGCTTCCTTCTGATTTTATCAGGGGTGTGGATGTTTCTTCGCTTACGGCATTTGAAAATGCGGGAACATCATTTTATTATCTCGACGGTTCAGAGGGCGATATGTTTGATATCCTGAAGGGAGCAGGCGTCAACTATGTAAGACTGCGTATCTGGAACGATCCGTATGATTCAAGCTCGCCTTACAAGGGCTACGGCGGCGGCAACACTGATCTTTACAACGCAAAGGTTCTCGGCAAGAGAGCGACTGATGCGGGAATGAAGGTTTTTATCGATTTTCAGTATTCTGATTTCTGGAGTGATCCGGAGAAACAGTTTGCACCGAAGGAGTGGTCAGACTATACGCTCGCACAGAAGAAGACAGCAGTTTACGGATACACATACTGGGCAGTTTCAGAGCTTCTTGACTATGGCGTGGATGTAGGCATAGTTCAGATCGGAAATGAGACAAATGGCTCTATGTGCGGCGTCGGCGGACTTTATGATGATGTATGGGACTTAAGCTCGGGCGTTGCGGCACTTATGCAGCAGGGCTGTTATGCTATAGATGATATAAACTCTGCTTATGGAAAGAGCATCCAGAAGGCTCTTCATTTTACTGATCTTAATACAAATGGTGCCTGGTATGCGAGCTGCCTTAATACACAGGGCGTGGATTATGATATTTATTCAACATCTTATTATCCTATGTGGCACGGTACAGCGAGTGATCTTGCTTCAAGTCTTACAAGCATTGCAAAGACATATAACAAGAAGGTCATGGTTTCCGAGACAGCTTATCCATATACTCTCGACAACCTTGACAGCACCTCAAATACAGTTTCAAGCTACTGCATGAATTATCAGAATTATGATGTGAGCGCTTCAGGACAGGCAGAGGCCGTAAGAGCGGTTGCAGAGGCAGTAAATAAAGTAAATACAAATTACAGCTCAGGCTACGGTCTCGGCGTATTCTACTGGGAGCCGTCATGGATCCCTACAGATTCTTCTGCATGGGGAACCTACGGAACAGGCTGGGCATCTTCAACCTCAGGTAATTACGAGAAGCTTTACAGCTCTTCGGTTCAGTTCTATGCAACAGAGGATAAGGGCTCTTCATGGGAGAATATGGCGCTCTTTGATACAAATGGAGTAGCCATGAAGTCGCTCTACGTATTTAACGATATGGCAGGAAAGTCAAGTACTACTTCATCAGGAGTATTCAGCAGCTCGTCATCAACAAGCTCAACACTTGACGGAACATACTATATAAGAAGCAAGTTCAGCGGTAAGTACCTTAACATCGCTTCTGGTTCATCTTCTAACAACGCAAATCTTGAACAGTATTCATACAGCGGAGCTTCTGCACAGAAGTTTAAGCTCGTTTCGGACGGCGATGGTTACTACACTATATATACAGGCGCTTCAAGCTATTCGAAGGTTCTTGACGTGGCAAAGAAGAGTGCTGCTGACGGAACAAATGTAGCGCAGTATACATCAAATGGCGGTAACAACCAGAAATTCCAGGTCGTAGAGGTTTCAAGCGGAGTATACGCTATCAAGACCAAGATATCCGGAAATGCATCAGGCCTTGACGTATATGGATGGAGCACATCAAATGGAGGAAATATCGCACAGTATACCTACTGGGGCGGCGACTGCCAGCTGTGGTATCTTGAGAAAGCTGAATAACGAAACTCCCGCAATCAAAAACATTTGGAAACCGCTGGTTTTCTGCGAAAACCGCTAATTCCTCGTGCTTTGGCACATCATTAATACAGCCTGTTTTCTGTAAACAGAAACAGGCTGTATTATGATGCTTTTATGTCACATTGCGCAAAGTTGCGCATTTTTTTGTCGTTTCATTGTGCATTTTTACCATAAATTTTCAAAAAAATATGAAGATAATGTCAATTGATGAAAAAGCGGCTGGATTATATAATAGACCTATGTTTTGATGCATGCGCAAACGGTTGTGCAAAAAGCATTTCGGAACGTATCAGAGAAACTCATTAATTAAAAAACCGAAAGGGGAGATGGATTTTATGAGAGGGAAAAAAATGAAAGGAAAAACAGGTGGAAGACGCTTTTTTGCGTGGCTTGCCGTATTTGCTATGGCACTGTCGCTTATAGGCGTAGTTCCTTCTAAAAAGGTAGTATATGCCGAAAAATATACCACCTTTACGCTGTATTACCAGTACAATGATGAAAAAACACTTATTGTGGATATCTGGAATCATTCAGGACTTGAATTCACCGATGAAGACGTGAAAGATGATTATTTTGCATGGGACAAGGATCAGGGTGAGATGCTGGACGTTGAGACAGATAGCGAATGGCGCTATATATCATTTAACATCGTATCAGATACAGCAGATGATGGATTTGATATTTATGCAGGAAATTCAAGCAACAAGATAGCATCATATGACAGCCAGTGGAATAATCAAGATGATTACGGTACATTAATATCCGGTTCTTCAGAAGCATATTTCATCACTAAAACAGGTGATTTATATGACAATGCTACTGAGGCAGGTATTAATCTTGGCGATGATCCTGCAGTATTCGAAGAGCAGGATGGCTATTCATGGGTTAAGACTGATATAATTCCAAATGGCGATTTTGAATCAGTAGAAAAGGATGGCAACACTATTACCGGTATTGAAGAGTGGGCTACAAATGGTACTATCGCAGAAGCATATACGAACAATGATACAAATGTATTAAGTATCTGGCTAAGTGATTCTGAACCAGCACCTTTTTTTGCTCACCAGTTAGTAGCATTAACACCTGGCTGGTACCGTATAAAGCTTGATCAGGAAGGTGCTGCCGCGAAGTCAGGTCTTTCCATAGATATTGAAGGCATTCTTAGTTATGAACTCCCTGCAACAACAGGTTGGGGAAACTGGACAACAGTAGAGAGTGATCCTTTCTATATTTCTGCAGAAGACAGTTATGAGTTAGATATTGAAGGTGCGCTTGCAGCAGGAACATGGGGACACCTCGATAACGTTGCTATCTACAGATATGAGGAGCAGACAGAAGCTCCAAGAGTATTTGAATTTGATACTACTATCTCAACAGGAGATCCTATCGCTTCAGATCTCGTTGCTGAGAAAATAGATATCATGAATGATTTCATGACAGGTGCTGATATTTCATCATTCGGAGCAATTATCAACAGCGGCGCTGAATTCAAGGCTGCAGATGGAACTCCTCTTACAGAAGCTGGCTTCTTCGAGCTTCTTGCAGATTCAGGCGTAAACTGGGCAAGAATCAGAGTGTGGGTTGATCCTTTTGATTCAAAAGAAAATGGCTACGGCGGCGGTAACAATGATGTAGCTATGGCTATCCGCCTTGGAAAGCTTGCTACAGATGCAGGCATGAGAGTGCTTATCGACTTCCACTATTCAGATTTCTGGACAGATCCTGGTAAGCAGATGGTACCAAAGGCATGGGCAGAATATACACTTGATGAGAAGGCAGAGGCACTTCAGGCATGGACAGAAGAAAGTCTTACAAGTATCATTGAGGCCGGTGTTGACGTTGGAATGGTACAGATTGGTAATGAGACAACCAATTCCTTCTGCGGAGAGTCAAACAGAGCAAATATGTGCAAACTCTTCGAAGCAGGAAGCAAGGGCGTAAGAGCCGTTGAGAATGCAACAGAAAAGCAGATACTTATAGCAATTCATCTTACAAATCCTGAGAGACAGACCTTCAGCAGCTTTGCAGCTTCTCTCGAGACAAACGGAGTTACATATGATGTATTTGCAACAAGCTATTATCCATACTGGCATGGAACACTTGAGAATCTTCAGAGTGAGCTTCAGAAGATCGCAACAAATTACGGTAAGTATGTAATGGTTGCTGAAACTTCTTACGTAAATACAATTGAAGATGGTGACGGACATGCTAATACAGTAAGAAAAGGTACTAATGATTCTAACCTTCCATATGCTATCGGTGAGCAGGGACAGGTTACACATATTAAGAACGTAGTTAAAGCTGTTGCAGGCATTGAGGATAACAAGGGTATCGGCGTGTTCTGGTGGGAGCCTGCATGGATACCTGTTCAGAACTGGGCAGCAGCAGAGGATAAGGACGCAGTACTTGATGAGAATAAAGCTCTTTGGGAAGAGTACGGCTCAGGCTGGGCTTCATCATATGCAGGTGAGTATGATCCGAATGATGCAGGTAAGTGGTACGGTGGTTCAGCTGTTGATAACCAGGCATGGTTTGACTTTGACGGAAAGGCTCTTGAGTCTGTAAAGGTATTTGATCTTGTAAGATACGGATCTACAGCTGAGGACAAAATTGAAGAGATCAAGGAAGCTTCTGCTTCTGTAGTTGAGGGCGAAGACCTTGTAATGCCTGAAAAGGTTACTGCAGCATACGCAAGCGGTAAGGAAGAAGAAGTTGATGTAACATGGGATGCAGAGATGATTTCTTTCTGCCTCGAGCAGGGATCTGGTGAGTTTACCATCAACGGAAAAGTTACTATCGGTGAAGTGGATTACGATGCAGTATGCAAGCTTACCGTAAATCCTAAGAACCTCCTTACAAACGGAAGCTTTGAGGATGGTGAGACAGGATGGAATATCACCAGAACGAATGCAAATGATAAGGTAACTGATAAGGATGATAAGCATGAAGGAACTCATACCTTCCATTTCTATAATGGAAACGCACAGAGCTTTACAGTTCAGCAGACAGTTACTCTTGATAAGGGTGTATATGACTTTACAGGTTACTTCCAGGGACTTGCGGATGTAACAGGTAATATATTTGTAAAGATTGGTGATGATGAGACAACAGAAGGCTACACACTTGCAGACTGGGCTAATTGGCAGAATCCTAAGATTGAGAATATCGTAGTACCTGCTGACGAAACTGAGGTTACAGTTGGTTTCACTTGTGAATATGCAGGCGGTGCATGGGGAACATGCGATGACTTCTATCTCTACAAGACAGGTGATGTTCTTGAGGTATCATTTGATGCAGGCGATTATGGAGTAGCTCCTGAATCAATCTTCACAGCTCCGGGTGAGAAAATCACATTACCTGAAACTGTTGAGTCAAATGATAATGAGTATGTATTCGATGGATGGTATACAGATGAGGATTGCCTCGAGGCATTTGATCCTGAAACAGCTATCGAAGAGGATACAGTACTTTATGCAGGTTGGGCTACAAAACCTGTGATCACAAAGTCTCCTTCTGATGCTAAGGTTATCAGAGGAAGTAATGGCGTATTCAGAGTTGTTGCAACAGGCAGAAACCTTAAGTACAAGTGGCAGGTAAGTTTAGACGGCGGTAATACATGGAAGACAAGTGGTGCTGATGGATGTACAACAGATAAGATCACTATAAGAGCAACAGATACACTTAACGGCAGATGCTTCAGATGCCTTGTTTCAAATGCTGCAGGTACAGTAAATTCAGCATCAGTTGTTCTAACAACAGTTGCAGTTATATCTTCACAGCCACAGAATGCATCAGTAGCAATCAATGATATAGCTGAGTTTACTATTAAATCAAGATCATCAGTTGCTACATATCAGTGGCAGGTAAGCACAAACGGCGGTGAGAAGTGGGTTAACAGTGGTGCAGAAGGAAATACAACAACTACACTTTCAGTAACTGCTAAGTCAGCTAAGTATAACGGATATATGTTCCGTTGTAAGGTTACAAATGGTAAGTGGGTTGAGTACTCAAATGCAGTTACTCTCTCAATCAAGACTAAGATCGTTAAGCAGCCTGTAGACGTAACCGTAGAGTACGGAAAGCTTGCAAAGCTTTACACAAAGGCAACAGGTGTTGATCCACAGTATCAGTGGCAGATGCTTAACGCAAAAGGCAAGTGGGTTAACAGTACAGCTGCAGGAAATCAGGAATCAATCTTAAGATTCACAGTTACAGCTTCTTTCGCAGACGGTAAGAAGTATAGATGTAAGATCACAGATGGTGACAGAACAATCTACAGTGATATCGTTACAGTAACAGGAGTTGCTGAGGGAGCAGAATAATCTGTAAGGATTATCAGAGAGTACTGAATATCTAAATATCAGCGGCATAGATCCGGTAAAAAGGGTCTATGCCACTTTTTTTGTTTGCTGCTTTTTCGGGTAATTCGGGTTGTTTATTTTCGGAATGTGTTGTAGAATAGAAATGTAGTTAATAAGAAGAGGATTCCATTTTATTGTGAACGTTTTCATTTGCAGATCATTTTGTCCGGGAATCCGATGGGGGTGGGGTATGTATTATATCGAAAATGAATTCTTGAAAGCCGGTTTTCTTCAGCATGGTGCAGAACTGAGATCTCTTAAGGATAAGACCACAGGAGAAGAATATATGTGGTGCGGAGATCCTGCTTACTGGGGAAGAGTTTCACCGGTGCTTTTTCCGGTTGTAGGTAATTATAAAGATAAGAAGTCTTATTATGACGGCAAGGAATACAGTCTGTCCCAGCATGGTTTTGCGAGAGACAGTGAGTTTGCTGTGGAATCAGCTTCTGATGATGAGATAAGCTTTGTGCTTACATCGAGCGAGGATACGCTTAAGGTTTATCCTTTTGATTTTAAGCTTACGATCAGCTACAGGCTGAAGGGGAAAACTCTGACAGTTGAATGGCGCGTTGAGAATACGGACAGCAGGGAGATGCATTTTTCTATAGGCGGACATCCTGCATTTAATCTGAGAGATAAGGACAGTGTTATAAAATTCTATGGTGCTGAGAGCTTTACCGCAGGAATTCTTGATAATGGTCTTCTGTCAGAAAGGACCAAGGAGATAAAGCTGTCTGACGGCGGACTGCTTAAGCCTGCAAAAGAGCTTTTCCTGGAGGATGCACTGATAATCGAGCATACGGATATTAAGAAGGTTTCGCTTTCCGATAAGGATGGCAAGGATTATCTTACCGTAAGTTTTGATGCACCGCTTTTTGGAATCTGGTCACCGGCGGGCAAGGAGGCTCCATTTGTCTGCATAGAGCCGTGGTACGGCAGAACTGACAGAACGGATTTTGATATGGAGCTTACGCACAGAGAATATGGAAATAAGCTTGCTTCGGGAGAGATTTTTGAAGCCGGGTATGAGATCACTGTGTACTAAAAAAATGTCCGAAAAAAATGAGAGTAAAAAAACGGACAAATAATTATTAAATTTTAAGAAAAAAATCAAAAATTTTTCGAAATATTTCAATCTTGTAATTGATATATTTTGAATTTTAGATTAAAATAGAATATGGTTGTGCAGGGTCTATTTGCACACCGGTCTTTAAAATTTTCTGCCTGTCGGGATACCGGTATTTGTGGAGGAATCATTCCCGGACAGGATAATATATTTCAGTTAATTTCAGGAGGGTCTGTGACTATGGAAGACGAAAAAGAGAAGAAGAAACCGTTTACAAATGTATTTCAGAAGCTGAAGAATATTCTTCGTAGAATGTCTAAGAAGAAGAGAGCTGAAGATGAAGCAGCAAGACTTGCTGCAGAGGAAGAAGCAAGAAGGGCTGAAGAAGAGGCAAGGAAAGCGGCTGAAGAAGAGCAGAAGAAGCTCATTGAGGAGCAGGCCCAGAAGAGAGCTAAGGAGCAGGCGGAGGTTGCCAAGCTGATGGCAGAGGCGGAAGCCGCCAAGGAGGCCAAGGCAAAGCGTGAGGCAGACGCCAGGGCCAAGAAAGAAGCAGATGAAGCTGCAAGACTTGCAGCAAGCAAGGCTAAGTCAGAGAAGAAGAAAGCTGCAGCTAGGAAGGCTGAGGAAGCAAGAAAGGTTGCAAGCGGAGAGGTCGGCACAAAGGCTGATCAGGAAAAGGATAGAAAGTATCAGGAAGAAGTTAAGAGAAGAGCTGAGCAGGCTAAGAAGAGAGCTGCGCAGGATGCAGAGGAAGAGGCAGAAGAGAATGCATCTATCGATCCGGTAACAGGTGAGAAGATCGCAACTGATGAAGGTCCTGAACTTCCAATCTACCTCAGCAAGTATCTCAAGCTTGTTAAGACAGGTGATGATATCAGAGTTGCTATCAGTTCTATTCAGTCACATCCTGAAACATCAAAGAACCTGGTTATTCTTGGACATAACGGATTCGGTACCAACAGAGTTGGTGAGGATCTTGCAAGAAGTTATTTTGAACTTGGTTTTGTTAAGTCAGACAAGATCGCTAAGATCAAGGCTAAGCAGCTCAACAAGATCGGTCTTGAGAAGCTTCAGGGTCTCAAGGGCGGATGCCTTATCATTGAGAATGCCGGACTTGTTTCTCCACAGAAGCTGGTTGAGGTTATCAAGGATTCAGGCGCAGATGCAAATGATTATGTAGTAGTTCTTACAGGTGAGATCGATTCCCTCGCAAGATTCTTCGAGCAGAATCAGGAGGTTGTTGATGAGTTCGTATACCTCATCGATATCCATAAGATCAAAGAGAGAGGAATGTCTATCATCGCTAAGGGTTACGTTAAGGAGAAAGGCTACAAGGCTGATAAGAGCATCATTGACAGATTCAAGGGTGTACTTGGAACCATGGAAGTCGGCAATATAGACAGATTCCTGGACTATATTGATACAGTAATGAAGAAGTGCGATGACAGAGAGTCATCAAACGGTGATACCGGTAAAAAGGTTATTACTTCAGAAGATTTTAGATAAATAGGTTGTTTCAAGAAAACTGGTTCGATAAGGATATATACTCTTACTTCGAATCAGTTTTCTTGGTTTTAAGGATAATTTTCAAATAAATGACAGGTGAGATAAAATGAGTGAAGTAACAGATGCGATAAGGAAAGAATATAAGGAAAATGATGATAGACGCGACGCCGGACTTACCACGCCGGACGATATAGTAAGATTTGACGATATATGTTACGGCAGCGATAAGGCCTGGCAGCTTATGGACATTTATATGCCGAAGAGCTTTGCGGAGGAAAGAAGACTTCAGCAGAAGAGTACGGATGTATTTGACTCTGAGGCTCAGGAGATTGAAAGCAGAAGAAAGATTCCTGTGATAGTGAACGTTCACGGAGGCGCGTGGGTATACGGAACCAAAGAAACTTATCAGTTCTACTGCATGGGACTTGCCGAGAGGGGCTTTGCAGTGGTCAATCTTACCTACAGACTTGCACCGGAATTTAAGTTCCCTGCCGCTGTAGAGGATATTAACCTTGTGATGCATTATATTTATAAAAATGCAGAGCATTACGGTATGGATTTAAGCAGGCTTTTCGCGGTCGGTGATTCGGCGGGCGGACACCTTCTGTCGATATATACCGCAGCTTCGACCAATCCGGCTTATGCAAAGAGCCTGGGTATAGATTTTCCGAAAGGCTTTAAGCTCCGGGCTGTCGGACTGAATTTCGGCAAATACAGCTTTGAACATGATAACAAGATATATTCTGACGGCGATAAAGTACTGCTTAAGGAGATACTGGCCGGGCAGGGAACAAAGGAAGAGATGGAGAAGGTGAATGTACTTCCGCATATCAACTCGGATTTCCCGGAAACCTGTATAGTAACGGCTCAGGATGATTTCCTTAAGGATCAGTCTTTACTGCTTGTAGAGAGACTGGTGGAGGTGAGGGTTCCATTTACATTCAAATTATACGGAAATGCAGAAAATGCGCTTTATCATGTATTTCACTGTGACTCAAGGTCAGAGGCTGCAAAAAAATGCAATGATGAGCAGTGTGATTTCTTTAAGAGTTTTAAATAAAAGTTTCTACAACAGGAGGGAGTATTATGGCATGTTTTTTAGTGTCGGTTGCTGAGGCTGCAGCAGTTACAGCTATTAAAAAATCGGAGGAGAAGAAAGAGAAAAAGAAGGTGGAGGCCGGCGAAGAGGTAGTGAAGGCCGGACATATTCCATTTTCAAGGAAGCTCGGATGGCTTACAAAGATGCTCTGGGGAGGCGCGTTGCTTCTTCTGATTGAGCATATATGGCACGGCGAGGTAGTCCCGTGGTTCCCATTCCTTACTGCGATGGAATCCAAGGAGGAAACATTGGAAATGCTGAAGGAAATGGCTACGGTCGGATTCTCGATGGCCGGGCTTGTTACGGCAGTCTGGGGAGTGATGCTTCTGGTTTCGGCTTCCATAGAGAAGAAGACAGACAGAGCAGTTGCAGAGAAGCAGTAAGGAGGTTTTATGTGTCTTATAATAACGGCTGCGGCTGCAGCATTTTCAGCGGTGCTCTGGCGCTTTAAATTCAGAGACCCGAAGTATAAGTTTATTAATCTTGTTTTTATGTATTTTGGTGCTGCGCTGATGTGGAGCGTGGACGGAATCTTTTCAGCTGCAGAGGGCGAGGGCTTCTTCGACCTTTCAGCAAATGATGCACTTCTCGGACTGGTGGTTGTAGTCTGCGGAGCGGCTTTCTGGGCAGTGAATTATCTGTTCTTTAACCCTGAGAGAAAACTGGTTAAGAAGGGAAACTAATAAGAAGGGACGAAAGAGAAAAATGCTTGAAGAACTGAAGAAGAGAGTTTATGAAGCAAATATGCTTCTTCCGAAATACGGACTGATCACATTTACGTGGGGAAATGTCAGCGAGATTGACAGAGAGAGTGGACTTTTTGCCATTAAACCGAGCGGCGTGGATTATGATAAGCTGACGCCGGATGACATAGTCATTATGGACCTTGACGGCAACAAGGTAGAGGGTAAAATGAATCCTTCTACAGATACGCCTACTCATCTGGAGCTTTATAAGGCATTTCCGGGTATCGGAGGAGTTGTTCACACACATTCAACCTTTGCAGTTTCCTGGGCTCAGGCAGGCCTGGATATTCCGTGCTATGGCACGACGCACGCCGATTATTTCTACGGAAGTATTCCGTGCATAAGAAATCTTACGGCTGAGGAAATAGAAGAGAATTACGAGAAGAATACAGGTCTGTCGATCGTTGAGAGGTTTGAGAAGGATGGTATAAATCCGATATATGTTCCGGGCTGCGTGTGCAAGAATCACGGACCGTTCACTTGGGGTAAGAACGGAAATGAAGCAGTGCATAACGCTGTTGTTGTCGAAGAGGTTGCAAAAATGGCGCATCTCACGAGACAGATCAACCCGGACGCCGGAGAAACGCCGCAGTATATGCAGGATAAACATTTTATGCGTAAGCATGGACCGAATGCGTACTATGGTCAATCGTGCGAAGCGCAGCGGCGCAGTCTGCTGTGAAGAAGCAGACGGAGGTGATGTGCGAAGCATGAGGCAGAAAAGCCAGTAAATCGCGAAGCGATTTGCGCTTGATTGACCGCCGGAAAAATGGAGGAGCAGCATGCAGTATAGAAAAGACAAATATGGCAACGATATATCAGTTCTCGGCTATGGGTGCATGAGATTCACCAAGAAGGGTGCCTCCATCGATATCGATAAAGCTGAAAAGGAAGTAATGGCAGCGGTTGATAAAGGAGTCAATTATTTTGACACTGCATATATCTATCCGGGCAGCGAGGCCGCTATGGGAGAGATAATCGAAAGGAATAATATCCGCGGCAGGATCAACATCGCAACCAAGCTTCCACAATATCTTATCGTGAGCGCAAAAGCGATAGACAAATATTTTGCAGAGGAGCTTTCCAGACTCAGAACGGATTATGTGGATTATTATCTGATGCATCATCTGACTGACGTGGATATGTGGGAGAAGCTGAAAAAGATCGGTATCAAAGCCTGGATCGAGGAGAAGAAAAAGTCCGGAGCTATCAGAAATATAGGCTTTTCCTACCACGGAAATACGGAAAACTTTCTGAAGATCTTAAATGATTATGATTGGGATTTCTGCCAGATACAGTACAATTATCTGGATGAAATATCGCAGGCCGGTGTTGACGGACTTCGTGCAGCGGCGGCAAAGGGAATTCCTGTGGTCATAATGGAGCCTCTCCGCGGCGGAAGGCTGGTTAATCTTCTGCCGGACAAGGCGAAGAAGATGATCTCCGAGAATCCGAAGGGCTGGTCGGCGGCAGAGTGGGCCTTCAGATGGCTTTATAATCAGCCGGAGGTAACCTGCGTACTGTCCGGAATGAACAGCCTGGAAATGGTGGAAGAGAACTGCCGGACGGCGGATTCTGCATTTGCGGGACATTTCACCGGGGAAGATCAGGAGTTTATTGAGAAGATAAAGGAGATCATCCGCGAGAGGGAGAAGGTCGGCTGCACGGGCTGCAGATATTGTATGCCGTGTCCGAAGGGCGTTGACATCCCGGGAATCTTCAGATGCTACAATGCGATGTATACTGAAGGCAAAAGCGACGGACGTTTTCAGTTTGCCCAGACGGTCGGACTGACAAGAGAGCCTGCATTTGCAAGTCAGTGCATAGGCTGCGGCAAATGCGAGAAGCACTGTCCGCAGAATATTCCGATCAGAGAGAAGCTGAAGGAAGCGGACAAGAAGCTGAGACCTCTGCATTACAAGATTGGAATAAATATCGCGAGAAAGTTTATGTTCAGAAAAGCAAAGACTAAGAAAAAATAACAGGAAGTATAAAAAAGCAGGGGTGCACGTCACGGTGCACCCCTGCTTTTTATAACTCTTAAAAAATATTTTACAGATCCTTACCTGTGAGCATCTTGTATGCCTGCAGGTACTTCTCGATAGTCTTGTCAACGATATCCTGTGGAAGGAACCAGTTTTCAGGCTCTTCCTTGTTAGCGTCAGACTTGAGCCAGTCACGAGCAAACTGCTTGTCAAATGATGGCTGACCATGACCTGGTTCATAACCATCAGCAGGCCAGAAACGTGAGCTGTCAGGAGTAAGCATTTCGTCGCCGAGGACTACATTTCCTTCCTCATCAAGACCGAACTCAAACTTTGTATCAGCGATGATGATGCCCTTTGTGAGAGCGTAGTCAGCGCATTTCTTGTAAAGTGCGATTGTGTAATCACGAAGCTTCTCAGCGTACTCGCGGCCCTTGCCAGGGAAAGACTTCTCGAGAACGTCGATGCTCTGCTCGAATGAAATATTCTCATCATGATCGCCAATCTCAGCCTTTGTTGAAGGTGTGTAGATAGGCTCAGGAAGCTTGTCTGATTCCTTCAGACCTTCTGGAAGAGTGATGCCGCAAACGGTACCATTTTTCTGGTAGCTTGCCCAGCCGCTTCCGGTGATGTAGCCACGAACGATGCATTCTACAGGAAGCATTGTAAGCTTTCTAACCATCATGCTGTTGCCTGTGAATTCAGGCTTTCTGAAGAACTCAGGCATATCATTTACATCTGTTGAAATCATATGGTTTGGAAGAATATCTTCTGTCATTTCAAACCAGAATTTAGACATCTGTGTAAGAACAGTGCCCTTCTTATGAATTATATTCTTAAGGATAACGTCGTAGCAGCTGATCCTGTCAGTTGCAACCATTATAAGACTGTCGCCATTGTCGTAGATCTCACGAACTTTGCCTTCCTTGAAAGGCTTCATCTCATTTGACATTTTTAAATTCCTCCGTTTTGTTTGATGATCACTTTGCTGCAGGCTTGTCGCCTGATGACTTAATAAGAATAGTGTATAGTAAAAGAAAAATCAAGTTTTTTTATAAATACTGCGGCTGATGTGGACGGCGGCGGTTTTGTGACACGGAACCGGCCTGTTTCTACCTAGAGCGAGTCGCCTGAAAATGCGCCCGGCAGCAGTTCATCGATACTAAAAATCTTATAATCATCCTCGTTCCTCGCGACAATGACTATCGCTCCGTCCGGAGATTTAAACTCCGAGATCACCTGACGGCAGATGCCGCAAGGGAAAGTGTAGCTGTCGGTGGAAGGGGAGAGTGCAGCCTCGCCGCCGATTATCGCGATGGCGGTTATATGCTTCGCACCTTCGCTGACGGCTTTATTTACGGCAACGGTTTCCGCACAGCTGCCCGCAGGAAATGAAGCATTTTCAACATTGCAGCCACTAAAGATCCGGCCGTCATCCGTTAATACTGCGGCACCGACGCTGAAGCCGGAATAAATAGAATATGCCCTCTCGCGTCCGCTGACAGCGGAGCGGATGAGGGATTTTATCGTCTCGACTGGAAGGCTGTTTTTCATTGCTTTTGTTCCTTTCATCATAACTCATCACAACTCTTCACAAGTTGGGGTATATATCCAAGTTATCACAAGTTCTTACCGGGTGCAAGGGGAGGGGCGGAGATGAATTATTTATATCTATAGTTTAATGACAAAACGGCGTTTTTGTATTAGTATAAAAATGTATTCGGCTATCGCCGAATTGCCTGCACAGCTAATGCCGCTTACTTCACTGTCACGACGGAAGGCTGTACTCAGGGCAACCTGGTGCAGCGCCGATGAAGCGGCATGATAACGTGTTTAAAAATAGCTAGCCGGATTTACTTCGGAGGACTGATGATTATTTTAATCCGGCAATATCATTTTTTAAGAAAGGCAGGAAAGAAAATGGACGCAATATACAAGAATTATTTATTTAACAAGCATTATCTGGTAAGTGATGTGGATGTCGCTGAGGACGAAAACACAGCGTCAACCACCGGCACAGGCGCATCAAACGCGGCGCCTGCAGCAACCGGTGTCAATGCAGGCCTGGCAGCATCAAGCGCGGCGCCTGCAGCAACCGGTGTCAATGCAGGCCTGGCAGCATCAAGTGCGGCGCCTGCAGCAGACACAGCGGCAACCACCTTCCAGACGCTCTTCGCGCTTGCAAATCTGTTCAATATCAGGATAACAGAGGGCGCAGAGCTGGTAAGAAGTGAAATGATCAGCTACGCGGCAGACAGACTCGGCGAGAACGTGCCGGAACCTTTCTACAAGGGATTTCCGGAGAGCGTTCGCAAGCTTTCATCAGACGAGCTGCTTTTCGACCAGATGGTGCATTATTCTGTGACATATGGCTTCGGCAATTTCTCAGAGGCCGGCCATTCGATCATGGAAGAGTATTTCGAGAGATCGGCATTTAAGGAGAAGGCTGAGATCAAGGATTTCAAGATCATCACAGAGGAGACCGCCGTGGGTATGCTTGCCGAGATGGTAGACAACCTCCTTGCAGGCACCAGACCCCTCAGCCTCGAGCAGTACACACTCGTGAAGAGCTTCGTTATCTCGTACGATCACAAGGTGAAGAGCGTCGCTTCGAAGAACACCTGCGTGAAGCTCCTTATGGACACGCGCGACCTTCGTTTCACGGGATTTCTCGCTCTGTCCGACGTGATAAAGCTGGTGGACGAGATGAACTACGCCCTTTACAGAAATGAAAGGATAAATAAGCTGAATCTCAGAAATCAGGACAGAAAGTTCATTACATCAGTGATAAATGCAATATTCGCCGCAGGAAACTGCGATATCAGAACCTGCTTCGAGAAGAAGAAGGCGTGGAACGGACTGCTCCATCATTTGCATTTTTCAGCTGAAAATGAAGAGCAGCAGGCATTTCTCGATGCAATGCGAGGCAGAACCAACGATTCGGTTTACTCAGAATTCGAGAGAGCGATGGCGGCCGAGGATATCAGATCCGCAGTCGATGCCTTAAGAAAGGGCAAGGGCTCGGGCGCAATCCTCAGAAATCTTAATTACATAATCAGCAGATGTACAACCACAGAGGAGCTCGAATACGTCCTTGGCAGCATAGACACAAGAAATGCTATCATCCTCCTGCAGCTTCTCGTAACCTATGCGGACTATGCCGGCCAGGCGGCGAGACGTACATTTGCATTTACAAAGTTTGACAGGCTCAGGGTTTACACCGAGAGCGATAAGGATATGAAGAAGAGAAGGTCCATGATAACCGTCGGCCAGGCGAAGGATCTTGAGAGAAGGATCAGGGAGAACCTGCAGAAGGTGCTTAGCGGCAGACTCGGCAAGGTTTACATCGATCCGGAAATGGTGAACTACGCGCTTCCGCTTCAGGAGACCACCTCTCAGGGCGGCTTCGGCGTACTGACCAGAGGCTCGCGCATTCATATCGGCGAGACGAAGAAGCTCCGCGCCTTCACCTATTGGGAGAAGGTAAATGATATCGATCTGTCGGTTTTCGGCATCGATACAGACGGCAGGCAGACCGAGTTCTCGTGGAGGACTATGGCAGGCAGGCAGTCCGAGGCAATCACCTATTCGGGCGACGAGACCAGCGGCTATAACGGCGGCTCCGAGTATTTCGACATAGATACCGAAGCGTTCAGAAAGCAGTATCCGAAGATTAGATACCTTATCTTCTGCGACAATGTGTATTCGGCGCTTCCGTTCAGCAGAGTATACTGCAGGGCAGGCTATATGCTGAGAGATCTCGAGGATTCCGGTCAGGTGTTTGAGCCAAAGACAGTGAAGTCTTCATTTGTCGTGAACTGCGACAGCACTTTCGAATACCTCTTCGGCATTGACCTGGAGACGAATGATTTTATCTGGCTGAATATGGCGCGCGACAGCCACGCGCAGGTTGCGGGAACGACCGACATGAGCTTTATGACCGACTATTTCCACGTGACCGACATCATAAACGTTAAGACCTTCTTCGAAATGATGGCCACAGAGGTCGTGGATAACATGGCCGACGCGGACGTAATCGTGACGAATAAGGAGGTTGCCGGAGTTCTTGGCGGCACATCGGGTTCGGCAGGCGGAAACAGTGCTGGCGGCGTGAATGCGGCAGATTCGGCTTCGGGTGGCTTGAATGGCACTGTTGAAGGAACTGAAGCGGCGGCGCAATCGGCTGGCAGACGTACTGCTGCGGATGGCAGGAATGAAGCAGAAATAATCCGCGAGTACGACATCGAGAAGATGATCGCACTGATGAATATTAAGTAAAAAGCTTCCGGGGCGGAGGCGGTATCTGCCCCGCAGGCTGAGAAAATAAAAGGCATGAACCAGGCATGAACTTAAACGTTCGTGCCTTTTGTGATATGACGGGCAGAGCTTTTGCGTACACAAAAATTTAAGATTTTTATATGGCAAAATGTGGCCTCAAAAGGGTGCAAAAACTTGAAAACTTTGGCGATTTAGGCTATAATCTATACTAACTATAAATATATGCAAAAATAGGAGGTAGGAAAATGGACAAAGAAAAAATGAATAATGATCCTCAGAATACCTCCGAAGAGATTACTGAGAGAATTGAAGAAATGATAGAAGAAGAAACAGAAACCGGCGCAGGAACAGTCTCAATCAGCGACAGGCTCAGAGAAGCCGAAGCCGACGAAAATGACTACGACGCAGATGTCGAAGATGGTTATGACGAGGCGGAGTATGATGAGGCTGACGGCGAAGTTGATGGCGAAAACGAGTATGGCGAGGCTTCTGAAGACGCTGAATATGTAGAAGATGAATACAGCGAGGAAGAAGAGGAAGAGGATGACGATGACGAGCCAAGGATAGTTGTAAATCCGAAGGTGGTTAAAGTTGCGTCACTTATACTCTTTTCCGGAATTATACTTGTGTTTGCAAGTATCGCTTGGTTTACGATGAATAGGGATGTCGGAACGAGCGGGATGGGGGTGAAGGTACAAGGGCTGCCGTATACCATTCAGACTCATGATACCAGTGGGTACTATAAAACCGCTTGGGAGAAAACCGGTTCGGAAGCCCTTGAATGGCTTGTTACTTCCACTAATAACTTTGATAATCACAGCGATGCGATAGAACCGGGTGAAGAGGAACCTTCGCTTGAACCGGGCGACAGTGGATGCCTTGAATTTCGTGTGAACCCGCAGTCCTCAGACAGTATCACGGTAGATTGTCTCTTCGAGATAAAGGCCTACAAAGAAGAAGTAGTAAAGGATGATAACGGAGACACTGTCGTGGATGACAACGGCAATCCCGTGACTACGCTTACGCAGATCACAACCGGTAATACGGCAGGCTATATTGATGGACACATCCTGCTCTTCTACGGTATAGATGAGAATGAAAAATATACGGGTCTGATCAATAATGATTATGATGAGGATCTTGAAACATATCTGGAGCAGAGAGTTTTATCAGAACAGACATATGAAAAGGACGGAATCACCTATACAACCATATACTGGTACTGGCCGGAGCGTTTGAATGAACTTACCGATAGCACAAAAATAAAATTCGCCGCATCGGAACAGAACGGCGTGATTACCTATATAGCAAGGAACAAAGATAAGTTCTTCAAGAATTGCAGTGAGACAACTGAGAAGGTATCAAGCGACTTAACAGCCCTTTCGGGAGGTACATCAACGGATCAGGTTTATAATCATTACAGTCTGATGTACGATAACGCCGACCTCGAGATTGGCAACTATATTTCGTATATTGTCCTGTCCATGCAGGTGCGGACGGATTAGCGCAAATATCGTTTCTGCTTTGCGAGATACATTAAGATATAGCGGATTCAGTAAGGACCGGCTAGACAGAGCGAGTAAAGACTATAAAATAGAATGAATAAAGATCGTAAAATCTGTAAACACACGGAACTTTAGCGCAGGAAAGGAGGAGATCAGCCTTGAAAAAGTTAATGGAAAAAATTAAAAAACTGTCTCTTCCCGTGAAGATACAGCTGGTGATAGCGCTGATCTGCACTCCGGCAATTCCTGCGTTCGCATGGTTCGCATATCAGGATAAGATCGAGACCATGACCAAGATCAAGGAACCACCCTCCATTAACCTTGCGTCCGGTGGTGAGGATCCGGCGCTGTATATCACGCTGGAAAATATCAATGCGACGAAAGCCGACAGCACGGAGTATGTGGTTTTCTCTGTCGAACCCGGAAAATACTCAGCCTACGACCTGCAGCTTTCACATACGACCAACATACCTTTTACCTATGAGCTTTACCGGGTTAAGAAGGATGAAGAAAACGGGACGATAGAGTATACCGACCACAGTACCATTGATGCCGAGACCGGGCTGACTGTGGAAACAACGCTTAAGTACGGCATTATGAGCACATACTCTTCTGGAACAATTGTAACTGACGGGAAGGTTAACCTGACCGATATCAATCCGTATGAGGATTCAAGAACTTTGGGAAATGAGGATAAACTTGCTACGATAAATCGCAAAAATTATGATAATACAGACGAGGTCAACAAGTATGTAAAACCCTTGTACAGTATTGCAAGGAAAATCCCGCAGTTACCCGAAAACGTGGATGACAGTGATGACAGAGATTATTTTGCCATAAAGATAACATGGCGAACCACGACAAATCTAAGTGAAGAAGATAATGGCTATTGGGATTACGCATTTAATAATAAGGAAACCGATATCATATATATTTCCGCCAAGGAGAATTCTATTGATTAGGCGGTGATTACTGAATCAGAGGTGAAGCTTATGTGGAGAAAGCTGAAAAAAGCATTGAAAATTAAATATCTGGTCACTGCGTGGATGCTGATTTCAGTTTTTCTGCTCGGAGCTGTAGTTATCGTATATTCCGCATACAGCGGAACTGCGGATGTAAAAAGAGTGGTTTCCACACAGGCGTCGAGCAGCACGGTATTTTCGTCCAACTATATGGAGACCGGAGGACTGGCGGTAAAGAACCTCAGAACTACAGCGGAGGGAAATTTTACCTGTAATGTTACTGTCTGCAACTATGACCAGCTTGATCCCACAAGCCCGGCAAAAGCACCGATCACATACAACTTTAAGGCAGAACTATGCAGATATGATACTTCTACAGACAGGTATGTGACAGTGTCTGAAATTCAGACAAAGACTGTTGATGGTGTGACTTCCAATAAGACCTTTTCTGTAAAAAAGGTTATGAATGATAATCTGGAAATAGAGGATACGGAGCACAGCCTGAATGCGTCTCCTTTCAACTATGAATATACCGGAGAGACTCTTGCTGGGGGCGCATCCTACAAGGATTCCTTTGATATTACTTTTGACAGCTATGAGGTCGACCTTAAAGTTGCTGAACTCTTTATCAGGGTTACGGCGATTCCCAGCGATGAGAGCATGCAGCAAAATACCAGCATAGGCATATTGCAGAGCGTAATCAGTGTTTCGAAGGGACGTACAGTTGAGACAGGATGGTATGGAATCCTTGATGAACGTACGAGTCAGGATTGTGACGGCTACAATCTTGTGATAGAGGGTTCCGGCGCAGGAACCATAGATATCCTTTGGAACAACGCTAAATTCAGCATAAATCCTGTGTTTTTAACCAATAATGCAAGCAGGCTGACTGACGTTACTGATGCGGATACGACGGATTGGAAGAAGGTAACCCTTACGGTTGATTCTTCAGTAGAGAACAGATATGTGGTGCAGTTCTTTAAAAAAGATGAAAATAAAAGCTATATTGGCACAGAATTTCCAAGTAAGTACATCAGATGCGCCCATTATCAGGAAAAAACACCATAAGTATCGCCGTTTTAATGAGAGGCAGACGATTGATACATGACATGTCCATAAAACGGATATGCTACAACAGGAGAAGTCACTATGAAGATTACTGAACATAAAAAGAAAATATGCAAGAGAGTCATCAGTATGGTGCTGGTGTTTGTTCTTGTGCTCAGCTCTTTTCCTGCGGATCTTATTCCGGAAAAGGTAAAAGAGGATACGGGCATTATAAAGATGGTGCATGCGGCAACGGATCCGGATGTGCTTGCGGGATATCTTGAAACATATGGTACCGGCAGTTCGTGGTCTTTCACGTCAGGTGACGGAAGACTTGCACAGTATTCCAAGTGCTTTGAGGATTCCGAATTTGCCGCAAATCATAAAAATGACACCATTACTCTTGCAACTACGGGAACAGGAGCATTTGTATTTGATTCAGACTATGAACCCATAGGAACATCCGTTTCGCCTTTTGAGGGAACATTTATATTTACCACATCTTCGGGTTCGTTCAGCATTTCCACTTATACGCCTGTATTTGATTACGTCAGTGACAGCGTAAGCCTTCGTGATACTAGCGGTACTAATATTCCGATTGTCATCAATCGCGCCGGCGATGTGGGTGACGAAGTATCGCCGCTTTTTGCCAAGCATGTAAAAGGAAGCGGACTTGCAAATGCTGCCGACTGGATGATCACGCTTGATTCATCCAGCGCTCACAGCTATTCCGGCGTTATCTATGAAATGTATAACAGCGCCAAAATCAATCTTACCTTTACCGATAACAGCAATCATACACCGGCTACGGATGATAACGGCAATATAACGAGCGGTTCGATCATTGCCAATAATCAATCCAGCACCAATTACGGAATACTCTGCGGTCAATTACATGACGGAAGTGCGCTGACAGCAACCTACACGGCAACTGGCGCAACTGCGGTTACCTTTATCGGTACGGAAACGGCATGGTGCGGCGGTTTTATCGGTGAGTTGAATAATGCTTCGTTTGAACTCCTTTCTACGGAGAGTGCATCCAGCAGCAACTTGAATGTTACCTTCAGTACAGGCAAAAATCATGCGGGCTTTATCTGCGGACATGCCGAGGACGGTATCATCACTCTGCCCACCGGATATACATTCCAGGGAACGGTAAAGGGCACGACTTCTTCAGGCTCCTATGCCGGAGGTATTGCCGGATATTGCAAGAATACTGTTGTAAATTATGCAACGGCAACTGGCGAGATTACATTAACCGGCTGCAATATTGCGGACGGCACAAGCACCGGCGGTGTGTTTGGATATTATGAGTGCGACACTTATGCAAATGATATTCTGATAAATCGTAAATATAATCTGACAAGTTGTACGGTCGCCGGAGCGAGAGTAAGCGGCGGTGTTGTAGGCGAGTATGTTCCGAAATATACAGATGCAGTCATAATAGATATTGACAAGTATACACTTGGAAATACGATTAAGCTGAACACGGGTAATTACGCAGGCGGTCTGATCGGAAAGTACACCGCAAAGGGAAGCGTTACGATCACAGATACCGATACAAGCACAGCTTTTACGGCTCCGCAGGGCAATGTGGCATACGGCGGCGTGATTGGAGAGTATGTGAATTATGATTATGCCAATACGCTTGCATTAAGTAACTTTACGGTAGACGGACTCAGTTCCACATCGTCTTCTAATGTGGGCGGTATCATCAGACAGCTGACGGGTTCGACCTATGTCAGCGTAAGCGGCGTGTCTGTGACGAATGTAACTGCGACAAGTGCCACTTATTTTGGCGGTATCGTATCCACACTCGATAGCAATAACAATGGCTCTTTTATCGATGTTACGGGAAACTTTACCCTTTCCATGGCATCGAGTAAAACCTATAAAGGCGGCGCGATTGCCGGAAGTTTTAAAACAGGTGTTATCCGTCTTGCAGGCATTACCGATATCAGTGGTGCCCAGGCGGCGAACGGCTATGCGCAGCTTGTCTATGAGAATGATGAGACCCTTGTTTATGCGAAGGGTGATGGTTCAGTTGCTAACTGGACACTTAAAAGGAACGCCTCGACCACAGCCTCTGATCTCGGTCAGTGGGGCGAGGTTGTCAGAATGTTCAAGGTTGGAGACGACTATGTGAACGCAGAGGGTGCGGGGATAGTAACTTTTGCAAATAACAAGGTAACAGTCGCACAGGGCGTAACTGCTATAACTGACACGGTCACCTTTGCAAAGTGCGCCCTTAATATGCAGCTTAACGATGGCAGTGACCATGGTGCACTGTGCTTTGCTGATACGTCAGCATATACCAAGAGCGTCCTGCTCGGTTCTACGCTTAACGTCAGCGGAACTATAGATCTTTCAGGCACAGGGCTTTTGGGTCTTATGCGCGACGGCGGAAACGGCTGTTATTATGATGTGAATAACACACAAAACAACAGCGCTATGAAAGGCAATCCCGATTACTTTACCGGAACTATCACAAGTACAAATGCTGAAATCAAGCTGGCTGTTGGCGAAACTTATGGTTCGGGTAATGCAAATGGCGGAAAAATCTATCTTTCTCATAACAACGGACACAGCGCACAGGGGCTTCTGAGTTTTGCCGATGGTGCAACTATCAGCGGTCTTACTGTCAGCGGTATTATAAACGCTGAACGTGTAGACAATGCCGGTGATGCGCTCCACATGGGTGCGGTAATGGGCTACATGACAAATGGGGCTTTACTTACAAATGTATCCGTCAGCACAGAAATTGATTTTACCCGTACTCATCAGAACGGCAGAATATATATCGGCGGCGTGGCAGGACTGTTTGACGGCGACAGCACCGGTAAACTCAGCATAATCGGTGACACAGCTTCTGCATCAGCAGGCTCAATTGCGCCCGAAATAACCCTGCACGGCAGTCAGGCTGCATACAGTGAGGACAATTATGGCAACAGAAACACCTACACAGGCGGTATACTCGGACTGCTCGGCGGCAAAACTACTTCAAAATATGATGTAGAGATAGCAAACACTGATGTATCACCGACGATCACTCTGGATAACAATGTAGACAATACAGATCATTCATACCTTGGCGGAATGATAGGCCGCGTAAGATCAAATACCACCAATGAGCGCTCGATCAAGTTGGATACAGTCACCATGACAGGCGCAAGCGTTGATACCAAGTCGAAAGATGCAGGAGGACTGCTTGGCTCTCACTGGGAGAGAACAAATCTGACCGTTGACGATCTGACTATCACTGGCTCGACTGTGAATCATAAGTATTCCAGCACCGGCAGCAAGCAGAGCGGACTTGTATTCAAGGGTACCGGCAAGTGGGATATCAATTCTCTGAGCATATCATCTTCAAACTTTACATCTGCTGATACCCAGCCTGCATCGTTTGGTCTGATAGTTAATGAAGCGTACAGCAATGATGACGGACTTTTTATCAATCTGTTAAATAGAGGTTATACTCTTAATGGTGTAACTGTGCCCACATCCTCAACAGACGTTAATTACTATGTTGATGAGATCGCTGCTGATACAAAGAATAATGATAAAAATGACGGTGATATTCTTATCGGTGGAAATGGTACTGGTATCATCAATATCAATATGAATACCGCAGGTGGTGCATTCACAAAAATAGTTGATTCCGAAACTCCTGCGAACGGTACAGGAACGTATCAGAACAGGCTTTATTCACAGCTTAGAAATCTTGTCGGCAATCAGAACAGCAGATATTACTACAATCTCGATGTCATGCTGGCTAAAGGAACCAAGGGCAGCACTGCTCCCGGCGGTGAGCAGTTCCTGCTATGGTCTGTGTATAGTTATGCCGCCCCCAATATTCGGGGCAATTTCAAGGCCAATGCTAACATGATTACAGAAACGGCAATCGATCTGTCGGGCTTGTCGTATTACCCCATCGCAGGCGGCGATGTAAAAATGCCCGCAAGTTCAACAGTGACATTTGGCTTTGGCGCAATCAAAACATATGAAGCACAGTCTCTGACACCGGATTTATGGTCAAGATATCCTGATGATACTGGTAGTCCGAATACAGAGACTGCACGCAATCAGCACTATCTGATGCAGACGGGTCTGTTTACAACAGTAACTAAATTTGAAACTCAGACAGCTCTTACACTGACCGGCGACTTCGGTTATGTGGAAGGGGTTGCTTCAGGTGCACTCATTAACAAATCCACTTCAGGCTCTGTAAGCCTGACCGGGTTAACTCTTAATAAGTTGATTCCTTCAGATGATGATTCCTATCTTCTGATTAATCATATTGACGGAACAGGAGATGCTACGCCATCTCTGACTGTCAGCAATCTTCGTGCGACAAATTATAATGCAACAGGTGTAACCCTGCCTGTTGCCAAGTCGTTATTTGGCTCCGCAACCGGTCAAAATATGACTATGAATTTCAGTGATATAAAGCTGGATGCGAGAGATGGAAATACAATAAGTGATACAAGCTGGACAACTGCAGCCGGAACGGCCATGACTACAAAGTATGGCACATCGCGTTCGATTTTCAGTGATGCTATATTCTTTACTACACTTCTTGCTACGGGCAGTTGTAATATGGAATATAATTATGCTGTTGAAGCTGACTGGGGAGACGGAACGGGGGATGCTCCAAGGAATGTTACATACGGTAAAGAAGTAACATCTTCCAAACAATATGCCGGCGGTGAAAAGCGTTATTATCGTGTAGGAGAGGATGGTAATTATACCAACCCTATATCAAACAGCAATAATGAATTCAGCTTTGCGGCAGGATTTCTTCCATATATTGGAAATTATTCTGCAAAGGGAAACAATACCACTTATCCGGTAACGGAGATTAAAGTAAATTATAAAGCGCCCGGAATTACATCGGGATGTGGAACTTATAATGATCCGTATGTTATATCAACAGCTGCACAGCTTGAAACAATAGCAAAAGCGATAAATAATACAGCTTATCCAAGTTCAATTCGCCTGCCCAATTATCGTATTGCTGATCACGTGTCTATATCATGGCATGACGGCACTGTGAACAATAAAGGTTGTGGTATTTATAATTTGAGCAGTGATAATTATGATAAAGCAACGTCTAATACGAATGGACTGGCTAACGGACAATGGACCAAAACTAGAGTTCGCTATTATCTTGCATCGGCGTATTATGTTATTGATTCAGATATAGATTTGTCTGAATTAACGGATGCATTTCCTGGAATTGGTATACCGGGAGCTGGAACTGCTGTTAATGGTAACTTTGTTTTCCACGGTGTTATTGTTGGAAAAAAGAGCGATAATACTACGCCAAAAATAACTAATAATACAGGAAATCCGTTTATCTACATAAGCAATGGCTCTGTTGTAAAGAATATTGATTTTGAGATAACTGCTGATGTTTCAAAATCTTTGAATAGAACTGGTGCAGATGCGCTTTATGGTTATAAACTGAATGATTCAACAAATAAGGGCGCAGAATATTATGGTGGCGTTATCGGAGAAATCATGGGTGGTGATAATATCATCGATGATGTTACGGTTACTTATACAGGTTCAACTACTCTAAGTGGAAAATATGCTCACATCATAGCCGAAGGCGGAATGGTCGGCTGTGTTGTTAATGGTGCGCTCATTTTCAGAGGCTTAAATACTGTAACAGATAGAGATTCTTCCGGCGGCGGTATCTATTCAAATGAATACGTAGGAAGAGTTATCAACGGATATGCTGTGTATGAAAGCATTGAAGGAAGAACAGGTTCTGCACCTGCGAACGGAAACAACTATCCTATTGATACGATAGCAAGAAATAATACAAAGCTAGATGTTAATTATACAGCAAGTACTATTACTGTACCTGATGCACAATCGCTTTATATTCTATCACTTATTACACAGTCTATTGCAAGTACGGCTAATACAAGTGGTAATGAGACTTATGATGTATATTCTCCTTCCTATGGTTATTATTCTTCAGCTAATGTTAATAATGCAAAATATCTGACTGGTGTAGCGAGACTTGGCGATTATACCGATGTAGGTTGTGGAACGAGTGTAAGCCAACCAGATGATTATTCTAAATATGCTTATAGAGATAGTGTAAATAATTTGTATACAACAACAACTGATTTGGTAAATGCACCTGTTCCTTATATCATTTACAGGTATACTAAAGCATACGGAACGTCCGCAATAACTTCAACGAATTATCCTGCAAGAAAGATGACTTCCGATAACACTAAGTTTTGGGATATCACTCTTTCGTCTAGCAGTACATTTGCAAGCATGGACAGCTTTGCGGCTTTCAGAGGAATTGGAAGTGTGGGCATTAATGCCTATAGTGTAAAACAAGGGATCGCTCCCAAAACAGCCTTTAAGGTTGCAACTTTTAATGGTGGCGGAAACGCCATTAAGCTCCATATCAGTTTGCCACGTTATGGGAGAGATCAGGAGAATTATTATCATAAACAAAACAAATCCCTAACACAGTCATACTTAGGTGATGATCTTTCTTCACCATATGGTCATGATGATAATCTTGTTAAATTGATGGGATTAGGTTTATTTGACTGTGTAATGGTAAATTATGATTCTGCCCATGAATATCAATTTAATAATTTCACTTTACAGGGAACCATTGAGGATAAGGTTTATGATACAAGTGGCACTGATATAACGGGTACAACAGATCAAACACAGCTTTTCTGTGTGGGAGGAGTTGTTGGAAAGCGGATATATGGCAATGATTCCAACTTGAATTTTAGTAGTATTATATTTGATGGATTAACAATTACTGGAGCATATTCATGTGGTGGATTGGTTGGAATAGATTCAATAGGGAAAAAAGGAGTGTCCAGTGATGCTGTAGATAATGATGCCAAAAAGAGCATGATTATTTCTGGCTGTAATTCAATAAACAATGGAATTAGTGTTACTGGAGGTTATTTCGGTGGCGATACCAATATACGTCATGGAATTGGTAGTTTTGTGGGAATGACATTCTGGTGCAGACCATATATAGACGGTGAGACAACTACATCTGAAACATCGAATATCTCTGTTTCAAATGTTTCAACGTTTTATGAGGGAGATAAAGGTTGTAGTGTTGGCGGTTTAATTGGTTACACAGGTTCAGGCGCTGAAATCAAAAATGTAAATCTGGTTGCGGCAAATTCAAATGCAATTATAGGTGGAGTAAAAGCATCAAATGCTGCAGGCTTTATTGGCTTTACACAAGCTATGACTGAGGACAAAACGAATAATAGAAGTACACCAAACCAAGATGACTTAAAGGATTGTGTATATATTGAGAACTGTACTATTCAGAATCTACCGATTAAGGCTAAAAACGGCGCTGGTGGGTTCGTAGCCAAAACAGGTAATAGTGACTCATGGCATACAAAGTATATTTATATTTCGGATTGTGCAGTTATTGGTGATGCGGACAACAAGCCTGAAATAAAAGCATATGGTACAGGTGGAACAACTAAAACAAATTGTGTTGGCGGATTTGTCGGCGATCTTAGATCCTCGGTTGTAACTTGCCTGATACAGAACAGCTATATTGAGAATTACATAATAGAGGGCTGGCACGTTGGCGGTATAATCGGAGAAACAACATATAGGTCTGCCAATTTTAGAAATCTATATGTTAAGGATTGTGAGATAATCAGAAATAATACAAGTTCCGGTGCTATAGGCGGTATTGTAGGATACTCCGATCAGAATATCAACGGTTATAATCTTAAAATTGACGGTGTTGTTTTTAAGAAAAAAGCCAACTCCGGCTATACCGAATCTCCTTCTGATGCAGGTATTATTCTTGGTGAAAGCAACGGAACGAAAATCAATAAATTCGTCGGCATAGGCGCATATCACACAACTGATGCAAAAGTCCCGACAGATGTTGTTAAAACAAACGGCACAAACGCCAATAATTTCTTCGTCTTTGCCGACTACAACAACTCTTCTGCAAGCGATATAACCAATAAAACAGGCTATGCCTCTACATTTGGAAACACAAACAATGTAGACCAGCCGAATGCTCCTTTCGTGAACACGAATCCGCATATGAATGTCGGAACGGGCGAGTACCTGACAAGTGACGGTGCAGGGATTGGTGGGACACTTGGCAATGCAGGAACTATTTATAAGGATGCTACGACTTCACCAAAGTCGAATCGTGCTTATACTGTTAATAGCGCAGTCAAAACCAATAATAATCAGGATCAGGCTTCAGGGAAAACTGACAGTGATATACTTGCGAACTACATCAACAGCGATGGTACATATAAGAACGGTGCCTTTAAGATCTCAACGGCATCTGCCGAATTCGGCGAAGATTTTGATGAACTCGGATTAGATAATTTCGCCATGCTCGTCATCAATGATGACTCAGCGAAATCCGATGACATTACGCCGTTCATCAAGTCGTACATCCGGCTTGTGACAAATGCGGCGGCATCAAATAACACGTACACATATGATGCATTGGCGTTTGGTACTAATACAAATAATGATATTAACAAGTTATATGAAGTTGTTATCAGACCTTGTTATTACGATGAAGAGGCAGAAGAATTCGTGCTTGGGACTGCCGGTAATCAGGGACTGCAATCATCGGGTGGAACCTATTCATTTGATTCAACAAAAGCTGACTCAGCTTCGGTGAACAAATTCCAGTTCTCCCTGATCGATGTGCAGTTTAAGGATCCTACGGATACTACTACTTATACAGATATCGCATACCATCTTTATGTGCCGGTTTACGCAAAGAAGATGCTTGCGGTCAAGTTCAGTGCCGTGTCGATGTCTGAGACTGAGTATTACCGTAGCCCATATGTGAGCAAGATCGCATCTGAAATAGCGGCAGGAAAGAACACAACCAACCGCTCTCTTCTGGTTGAAAATACCGGTGAGTGGACAACCACATTTATCAGATATACTTATCCGAAGAGCCAGATAGACTCCAATGCGGGATGGAATTTTGATAAAACGATACAGATCACGCTGGATGGTAATTTCGACACGCTGCCGGCGGGAACCGAAATGATACTGGTTGACCCGAATGCGAATTCAGACAGATTCTACAGATATACGGTTCCTCAAAATATTACTACAAATACTGCTTTTCCAATCAGCCTTTCTGCTTTTAAGGATGTGGATAATAAAAATGCCGATTTCACACCAAAGGATCTGAAAGACATTTATGCAAGTTCAGAAGCAAGCAATTCAGATAACACAGAGTTGTATGAGGATTATTACATAAGCCTGTATGTGCCTGTCGTAGAGGGTAAGACTCACGGAATCCTCTTCAGCAGCGGTACGGAGATGTCGTACACAGGTGAGGCAACGACAGAAACACAGAAGGCCAATATTGAATCAGACCTCTGGTCGTTTGTGGTTGTGGGCGATCTGTTTGTTCATAATATCACAAGCTTTACGGTTGCTCCAAGTGGTAGGGTGATTACAGGTGATAATAATACCATTACAACGGATGTGACGGCTACAGTAAAGCTTAAGAATCCGTATGCACAGCCATATCTGCTGAATTCGGATGTTGTGCAGTCGTTCTTTATCACCCTTACATCCCACGAGCAAGATGGTACGGTTACGGATGCGATCAATGGCACGGATTACCAGTATATTACAAACACAACCACCCTTTCCTATTCTTATAATGAGGATTTATCGGAAAGTACACAATTGGATGGTACAATAACTGCCAAGAGAAAGGGAGAGAACTATATTCAGCTTAATACCGGAAGTATAAAGAATGTGTTGCTTAACAGTAATGCATCAAGTCAGTATCCGACTGTTATAATACATTCGGTCGCATCGGTAGCGTTTGTTGATATCAATGCTTTCCCTTATAATCTGGAGCCCACTGAAGACGACCATATAGGTACACAGGTTTCTATCAAGTCCAATCTTGCATATCAGTCCGATAAGCTGCTCTACAGTTCAATGAAGAAGACTGCGGAAGACCCTGCAGGAACATTCTACTGTGTAAAGACACAAAACAGTGCCCAACTGAATTTCAGCGCAGTTGCGGAAGAAGACGCAGCGGATGAGATAGGACTGAAGACCAATAACAGGAGTCTGCTGGGCGTAAACGGAAAGTATAGCACAGATCCTCCTATAAAGGGCAAATCCATTTACAACGCTAATGATATATTAAACTACGAGAGGGCAAACCAAATAGTTTATAAGATATCGTTGTGGAAGAAGGTTACGAACGCAAGCGGAACAACAAGCTATCAGCAAGTGAACGATATCAGCCAGTATCTGAGCAATGTCACGCTTGCTGACAAGGAGGTCCCACTTACATTGGATGCAAATATGACGAATGCTTCAAAATATGTCTATACAGGCAATATTGATCACGAGAATCCGGATGATAAGGATAAGATGTTCGAAGCTGACTTCAGCTGTAATGTTCTGACTTCCAAGAAAGACTATGCGAATTATAAGATCCAGATGGAGGTTGAACTTACAGGCCCGTCCAATACCTATAAGAAGTCCTACATCATTTATACTTACGCGAAGTTTGATCCGTCGGTTATTGATGAGGATTAGCAGATGATAAGGAAAGTAGCGATGGGCAGGTGAAATCTCTGCTTATAAGGAATAATCAATAACCCCAAACCAAACAAATCACTACTAAGGGAGGCTCCAAGCGGGTCTCCCTTTTATCGTCCTCCCTTCCCTCATGGAATAGATAGACGAGGTAAATGGTAAATAACATGTACCCTGCTAAAACATGAGCCGCCTTGCGGCGACTCGCTGATTACTATTTATTTTCGTTGTTTGACTTTCTGCACTTCATCGGCAAGTTCGGAGACCACGGAAGAAGATCATCTAAAAATGATAGGTCGGTATCTTCCTGATGCTGTGGTATTACTTCAAACAAGTGCTCAAAGTATTCATATGGTCTAAGATCATTTGCCTTAGCCGTTTCAGCTATACTGTAAGCTATGGCACTTGCCTCTGCACCATGGATGGTGTCAATGACATACCAGTTTTTCTTACCTACGCAGAAACTCCTTATGGCTCTTTCGGCAGCTTATCCATATATCAGAATAAGACGCAGAACAGTCGATCAGGAACTTTTGCATCGGCAAGAAAAACTTTGTAATAATTGATACTGTATCAGGTGCCAAAGCCAGAGCTGTGATCTACAGTCTCGTAGAGACAGCGAAGGCCAATAACCTGAATGTATACGAATATAAAAAAATCTGCTCACTGAAATCCCCAATTATTATGTGGCTGTGCTCCCGCTTTTTTTTCAACTCACAGCCTGAAAAGTTCTTTCCGTATGCGCAGATTGACGTAGTACAGTTCCCGGAGGGAGATGCTGGAGATAAGATTATTGAGCAGACATTTAAGGGTCCGCTTCACGAACAACTCAGGGCTGCACTTCGCTATATAAGGAATGTGGTAATTACAGAACAGGTTGTTAAGGTTCCGGGAAGGGCTGAGGCCGACAGATTTTTTAACTGGCCATATGAGGCTGTAGAAGAAGCTCTTTCAAATGCCGTATACCACAAAGCGTATGATGAACGTGAACCGATAGAAGTCCGTGTGGAAAAAGATATGATTGAGATCGTCAGTCATCCGGGACCTGATCGTTCTGTTACACTTGAGGGATTAAAAAAATATAAGGTGCGGAGCAGAAGATATAGAAATCGTCGTATCGGAGAATTTCTTAAAGAACTGCACTTGACTGAAGGCAGGAATACGGGTTTCAAGAAAATCCTTGATGCTTTGAAGAAAAACGGATCACCGTTGCTTGAATTTGAGACTGATGAAAATCATGATTATTTCATTACAAGACTTTTCATTAGAGAAGGGTTCGATGAATATTATCACTTAGGTGAAAGAAAAGGTGAAAGAAAAGGTGAAAGAAAAGGTGAAAGAAAAGGTGATTCTGCTGATGCAATCATAGAGCTTATAAAGAAAAATCCTGGAATCACTATAAGTGAAATGTCAGATGCACTTGCGTTGACTAAGAGACAAGTTGAAAGAAAAATAAATCAACTGAAAGCAGAAGGCGTACTCAGAAGAGAAGGATCAACAAAAAAAGGTGTCTGGGTCATAAATCAGTAAACTGAAATGTCGTAGTCAGTCGAATTCAGTTGTAATTAGAAGTCAAAACAAAATATAAATGAATTCATCCCGCCGTGTGGCTATCTCACTTATCCGCTACAGGATATCTGAGATACTCACATGGCGGGTTTCTTTATGCCCTTTTTTCGGCAAAATCAATGTCCGGGACAAAAAGAAAACAGTATTATTAGTTCGCTATAATGATTGCATCTTCGTAGTCCTTGTTTTCAATGGCGATGGCATTCTGACAGTCGATTCCGAGTGTGTCGATAAGCTCAAAAATAGCATATAGTTTTGTAAGTACCTGTCGTGCCTTGGCATCCACTTTTTCCTCCCCGGTAAACTGTTTACGAGAGAAGAAGTGTATATCCGCGGCTTCCTTTGCCGTAATGCAGCCGATGATCTGTTTGTTTGCAACGGCATACTGATAAGGGTTTACCTTATTGGCCTTGGCCGTCTCTACCAGAGAATAAATGCTGCAGGAAGCCTTTGCGCCATTAAATGTATTGCACACTGATATACAAAGCAGTATAATAAGACCAAAGAAAGGTGGTGTCGATTATGGCAGTTAAAAGTTCAAATGTAATGGCAAGAGTAGAGCCGGAAATCAAGGAAGAGGCTGAGGCTATCCTTTCCCAGCTTGGTATTTCGGCATCTAACGGAATTAATATGTTCTACAGACAGATTATTCTCTGGAAAGGACTTCCTTTCCGACCATCTGTTCCCGCAAGCAGACCCGCATCTCTTGATGAGATGACCAAAGAGGAATTTGATGCCAAAATGGTGCGCGGTCTTGAACAGGCTAAGAACGGTGAAGGAGTTCCTGCGGATGAATTCTTTTCATCTTTAAGGGAGGAAATGTAAAGAACTATTATATATATTTCCTTGTCGATGATGATGAAATGTCTGTAAAAGTCAATGCTGTGATCTATGTAGGCAGAGACCAGACTAAACAAATGACAGAACGGAAAATGGATGAGTTATAAAGTTATAGCATTGTGATGCACAAAGCATCCCGGTTAATTCCGGGGTGTTTTTTTCGTGCTCAAAAATATTAACCGCAGAAGAAAGGAGTAAACGGTACATAATCAGTACCTCGATTTTTATCATTTAATGGTAAGTGGTAAATAGCTCGTGGAGGCTAATTACCATCCACGAGCTATTTACCACTTACGTTATATCTTTCGATATGTGGCATAATTTTTTCTTAAATCGAAAAAAATAACATTGACATCATGACAATATAATGCTATATTTTTCGACATGAAAGCAAAAACCCCCTTGATATCGAAAAATATAGCATAGGAGATAATGATGATCATTGGAAGAGAAAATGAAGTCAAGAAGCTTAATGAGTATTATAACAGCGGCTCAGCGGAGTTAATTGCGCTGTATGGTCGAAGAAGAGTTGGGAAGACATTTCTTATCGATGAAGTATTTGAAGATCGCATAAGTTTTAGACATTCCGGCTTATCGCCTATAGATAGTAATAATGAAAAGGCAAAGGGAAAACGGCAAAGTCCGATGAAAGACCAGCTGATACATTTTTACCATTCATTGATTGAATATGGAGCAAAGACGGACAAGGAACCGAAGTCTTGGCTAGAAGCATTTTATATGTTAGAAGATTTGCTTAATGAGAAATATGACAAGAATAGACGAATACTTGTATTCATTGATGAAATCCAATGGCTGGATACACCGAGAGCAAGATTTATGACAGGATTTGAAGCTTTTTGGAATGGGTGGGCATGTCATAGGAAAAACGTGTGTGTAATCGTATGCGGAAGTTCCAGTTCATGGGTTTTGGATAACATGATTAATAATCATGGTGGATTATATAACAGAGTAACACATGAGATAAAGCTCTCGCCTTTTTCGCTGAATGAATGCGAAAGATTTTTTGCATCGAAAAATATTGTGATGTCGAGGTATGATATTGTTCAATCATATATGATGGTTGGAGGGATTCCATACTATTTGCAATATTTCGAGAGGGAAAATAGTTTGCCACAGAATATTGACAAGATTTTTTTCTCTGACAATGCTGTTCTTAAAGATGAGTATGATAGATTGTTTTCTTCATTATTCGTAAACCCAGAGACGATGAAAACGATTATAAATGCGCTCTTTACAAAAAGAAGGGGATTATCAAGAAAAGAGTTGACAAGTCGTGCTGGGATTACTGACAGCGGTGAGTTATCTAAGCAGCTGAAGGCTTTGATTTCTGGTGATTTTATCATTGAATATGAATCTTTTGGAAATAGCAAGGCAGAAACGTTTTATAAGCTTGTTGATCCGTTTTGCATTTTCTATTTAGAATTCATGAGAGGAAAAAAACATGGCAAGCAGCAGAATTGGGTAAATATTGAAGATTCACCCGCTGTTAGAACCTGGAAAGGCTATACCTTTGAAAATGTATGCTGGAATCATAGGAAGCAGATTAAAGAAGCTCTTAGGATAGGAGGTGTATCAACTACAGAATCACTGTGGTCTAAGAAAGGAACAGGGGAATCACAGGGAACACAGATTGATATGATTATAGAGAGAAAAGACAATGTCGTAAATATGTGCGAAATGAAGTTTTATAGTGATGACTATGAAGTGGATTTGGAAGATCACAAATCATTGGAAAGAAGAAAAAAACTCTTACGGGAGAAAATTTCCAAAAAGGCTGTTGTTCATAGTACTCTTATTACTACATATGGACTGGCCCGGAAAGGGTATTATAGCGATTTCGTAAATGTGATAACGATGGATGATCTTTTTAAGTGATAGAACTGTTCATCGCAATATAACTTACATACTGTCAACGAAACATGGTACCTTTAAGAAAGTGTTACGGGAACGCGGTACCGGGTACCTTTAAGAAAGTGTTACGAAGATCTTTGCAAGTTTGTTATACGTTATCTTCCATGTTGAATTACCCCGGGAAAGATTGATATTTTTCCGATTCGATGCCTCACATTCTTCCGATTCAATGCCTTACATTCTTCCGATTTGAAGTTGATTTTTCTTCCGATTTGGGGTAAAATGCTTTAAAAAGATAAGGAGCGGACGCCTGAATGAGTGAGAAAAAGTATATTAGCAGAATTTTTGACGGGATTGTTGAGTTTACCCTTAAGAGTAAAGGCGCACTGGTGATAGTCGGACCTAAATGGTGCGGAAAATCTACTACGGCAAAGAGATATGCCAGGACGGTCATCGACCTGATGCCGCTTGAATCAAGGAATGAATATATAGAACTGGCGAAGATATCACCGGAAAACTTTTTAAACTATGGCCCCAAGCCGATACTGGTCGATGAGTGGCAGCATGTATCATTTATCTGGGATCAGGTAAAGTATGAAGTCGATAAAACAGGAGATTTCGGACAGTATATCCTAACCGGTAGCGTGACGGATAAGAGCAGGACTGAACTGGACGATGAAAGCAGCAGACATACCGGAAACGGGAGGATCATACGAAAAATGATGCGTACCATGTCTCTTTACGAAACGGGAGACAGCAACGGTACCGTATCACTGCTGGATCTTAAAAACGGTAGATTTTCCAAGGCAATGTCAAAGAAAGACATAAACGATTATGCTTATTATGTTTGCAGAGGGGGATGGCCGGTCGCCATAGGCAAGGACAGGGATGTATCTCTGGCACAGGCAAGGGATTATTACGAAGTTGTCGTTACGGATGATATTTTCTCATTAAAAGACATCCCTCTGAAGAAGGACGAACAGAAAGCGAGGAAACTTATGCGTTCCTACGCCAGAAATGTTTCCATAGCTGCGGCTGATACAACGCTTTTGGAGGATTGTGCCGGAAGTGATGGTACATTTGATAAGGATGTATTTGCGAAATACCTGAATGCTCTCAGAAATTTGTATGTTATAGAGGAACTTCCTGCGTGGAATCCGAACCTCAGAAGCCAGACAGCCATCAGGACAAAAGAAACAAGGCATTTTACGGATCCTTCCATCGGTGCTGCAGCTTTAGGCATAACTCCGGAGGGGATATTTAAGGATATAACAACATTCGGATTGCTGTTTGAATCGCTGGTAGTGCATGATCTAAGAGTATATGCTGATGCGATTGGAGCCCATGTTTATAAGTACCGTGATTCAAAAAAACGTGAGGCGGATGCCGTGCTTCAGTTTGCGGACGGTTCATGGGCGCTTGTTGAGGTAAAACTCGGTGGAGAAGATGATATCAGGAAAGCGGCCGATAACCTGATCAGGATTGCTGATGATATCGACCGTGAACGGACGGGAAAACCGGCATTTCTTATGGTTGTTACAAAAAATAAGGTGGCGTATCAGATGGAGAACGGAGTTTATGTTGTTCCACTGTGCTGTCTTAAAGATTAACAATTGAACTATTCTTTTTTTGGTCTGATAAAGACTGCGACATGGTACCGACATGGTACCGACATGGTACAGCGTACCGTTAAGAGGACGGAAGAGGAAGTGTGGCTCATGCCCCTGGGGCAATCCCGGACAGAGCTATTAATACAAGTTCTTTGGAATCAGTCTTTTTGATCCCGCATTTCGCAAGTATCGCCGTAAGTCCGGCAAAGAGTGCGGACAAAGCCGCCATGATCAGCCACATATCTTCCCCTTATTCATTGTCATATATTCTGGTAATTCTCGTCCATCAATTATCTCTAAGATAAATCCCCGATTTGTCATCGTCTATAAAACTGGAATAGACTATTGTTAATTGCTCCATCTGATTACAGGCTGATTGTATTCCATATTTTCATCAAGTCCCGAACCCTCACGTTTTTTCCAAAAACGAAGTGTAAAAGACATATTTCTTTCGCATTCTTCGACCAA
>Ga0256404_1001777_pt1 | contig 50323 bp, 69 predicted proteins | sample RumenRJG_01DNA_FD_185990 | JGI IMG/M metagenome (GOLD analysis project Ga0256404, IMG submission 185990) | Bovine rumen microbial communities from Lethbridge, Alberta, Canada - RJG_01 | ecosystem: Host-associated > Mammals > Digestive system > Stomach > Rumen | place: Canada: Alberta | collected...
ATATATAATTTTTGTACGAAATAAATTCGGGCGTTTAGCTCAGTTGGTAGAGCGCTTCCCTTACAAGGAAGATGTCGGGAGTTCGAGCCTCTCAACGCCCACCATTTCTAAAAGAAGCGATTTTAACTATAGGTTGAAACGCTTTTTTTATTGCTATAGTTAGTTTTTCGCCGTCATAATAAAAGTTCGAACATACTAAATTTATTAACTCTTTCTTTTTTTCAAAAGAAGCCGCAGAATACAAGCCCCGCGCGTTTCTAAAAAGTTCTAACAACTTTATAGAAAAATCTAAAACGCGCCCCGGGTTTTCGTTTAATATTTTTAGCCGCGCTTCTAATTCTTCTATATCTCTTTCAAATTCTAAACGCTTGCTTTTATACATTTCTTTATCTAATTCGCCGTCTATGTATAAATCAAACATTTTATTAAGACGGTTTTTTAGATTTTGTATTTTTTTATTTACTTCGTTGGTTGAATTTTCATTATATAAACGCTCATATTTTACTTGGGTTTTTATTTGGTTGATAACAACCGGCATGAGTTCGTCTGATAGTGTTAATTTATCTAATGTATTTAAAAATAATTCTTCTATATACGATTCTTTAAGGTATTTACTTTTGCAATTACCGCCCTTATTGCCGGTACAATGGTAATATATATACTTCCCTTTTTTAATTTCGCCTACATGAGTACAACCGCAAACGGAACATTTAATAATATGCGAAAATAGAAAATTTTTACGGTTACATTTTGTTGATGTTTTTTGCTTTATAATTCGTTGGCATAAATAATATAATTCGCGGCTTATTAGCGGCTCATGTTTACCGTTATAATACCTTTTACCCGCCCAAATAAAATCACCCATATATATAGGGTTATTTAATATGTCTTCTATATTGCTTTTGCCGCACTTAACGGCCGGCGATATATAAAAACCCTCTATACGCATTTGCGCCGCTAAAGAAGCGTAAGAATATTGGCCGGTGCTATATAATTCAAAAATACGGCGTATAAATGGCGCTTTTTCGGGGTCGGGTACTAATAGCGCCCGTTTACCGCGGCCGGCCTTTTTCTCTTTTTGTGTCATGTAACCAACCATGGGGCGCGTTGGGTAATAGCCTTGGTCGGCTTTTTCGCGCATTTTTGTAGTAACTTCTACCCGCAAATTACGGGAATACATATTATTAAAGCCGTTTTCTATTTCAAATATTAAATAGTCTTGCGGTTTTGAATCTTTATTTAAGATTCTATTATTTTCTATTAAGTGTATATTAAAGCCCTCATATTCGGCCATGTATGAAAGCATACCCGAATCTAACGGGTTACGGCTTGCGCGGTGAGATACGGCAAAAACAATATTTTTTATTTTATGTTTGCGGGCGTATGCCAACATCTCATTAAATTTAGGCCGCCCCGGCTTTTTTGCGCTATGCGATTCAATAAACATTTTATGCAGTTTGCCGCCCAATTTTTTACAATAGTTTTTTATTACTTTTTCTTGATAGTCTAGCGAATAACCTTTTATTTGTTCGTCGGTTGATACGCGGCCATAGCCTAAAAATGTTTCGTCGGCATATTGTTTTAGTAATTCTTCATAGAACATTTTACACCTATAAATATTGTTTATATGTAGGCGCGGTATATGTACGATTCAAATAGTAAGTATGCGCGCCCGTATCGTCGTTTACTTCTATTTTTATTTGGTCTTTTTCGCATTTATTAAATAATGCTTTTAATTCCGGCTTTTTATATTCATTTATTTTTTTATCATTTATTTTTATGGCCGTCTTATATTCGCTTCCGATTCTATTATTATCGGCGTATGAAGTTTGCGGGGTATCAGATATTAAAATATGTTCTTTTTTTATTTTATATTTTATATTATAGGCATAATTACCTATAAATAATTCTTTTAACATTTCATTTACGGCAAAAGATAATAGCGGGGTACTTTCTAATTTTTCATACCCGCTATTTGGGTTTGTTGCAATATTGGCGGTATAACTAATAGTTATGCCGCTATTTTTTTCTAACAAATTAAAATGTACCCTTTCTTCGGGGCGCATATTAAAACCCGTACCGTATAACATCATGCTAGCCGCGTCGTTTTTTATTCTATAAATATCTAAAGTATATTCGCTATCGTTTTTTACTTGCCAATTTGTAGTAAGCGCGCGGCCTATTATTGCTTTTTTGGCTTGGTCTTTTGTTATATCGGGTATAAAAATATTATTGGCTTCGGAAGCAAAAACCGGCATGCTAATAATAAAAAATAGAAAAATTGTTAATAAAATATTTTTTATTTTCATATTACCCCCTAATATTCCGTCCTAAAAATACCAACTATACGGCCTATTATTTCAAAATTATCGGCTTCCGACCTTTCTATAATTCTTTGTTGGTATTTTTCGTTATCCGATATTACTATAATTTGGTCTAAATTTAATACAAGGCGTTTAACAAAAATATTATCATAGAATCTAAAAATATAAATACGATTATCGCGTATTTGGCCGCCGTCGTAATGTTCAACTATTAAACGGTCGCGGTCTAAAATATGCGGGGTCATACTATCGCCCGTAGCGTTTATAACGGAATATTTTTTATATTTTGAGTAGTTTTGTACTAACCGGCATGGTACTTGTAGTTTTTCTTTTTCTTCCGAAAATACAAACGACCCCGAACCGCAAGAACCGAAAACGGTAGGGTAATAGTCCATGCTTATAGTGTCAGACCCAACCGGCGCGCCATGCTCTACATATTGCAAAGCGTTTGTATATTCGCTTGGTATTTCGTTGGGCGATATTATAGTAATGCCAAGTTTTCGCTCTAATTGCTCAATGTTTTTATGCTTTATTTGCGACCCTATTTTTTTCTTTTTACTAAAACTTGTTTCGTCCATGCCCCAAATTTTGGCAATTTCGCGTGCGGTAATACTAATTTTTAAATTTTGTAAATAGTCTTGTAGTTCAATAATATTCATAGTTAAGCCCCTTTTGGTATTTATTTGGTATTTTAATTAAAATACTACTTGACATTTATTTGGCATTTTGATAATATTACATCAAGCAAATAATTTAACTTATTTAATTACTTTAATAACACAAAAAACGCAAAAGGGCAATAATTGACCTTTACAATGCGTTACTTTGTGTTGGAAGAAGAAAGGCAAAAAATGACAAAACAACAAGTAGAAGCAGTACCGCAAATTGGTATAAGTATGAGTTTACCGCCTAATATTGTCAAGTCAATAGATATTATGCGGGGCGATATACCAAGGTCGGCTTATTTGCGTAAAAGAATTATCGCAATAGTAGAAGCCGAACAACAAGAAAGGGCGGCGGCCAATGCTTAAAAAGCCCGAATTTATCTACACTTTTGACGACCAAGAGTATAGCGAAAAAGAACAAATATTACTTATTACTAGGTTGGCTATGCTTCTTTTAGAAATTGACGAAGAAGCAAAAGCGGCTTAAACAAGAGGACATCTACATGAAAAGAAGAAGAAGTAAAAATTTTTTAGATTCCGTTTGCCCGTTTACGATTTTAGAAGACAGGGTAACATGGGGCGAATTGATAGCGCTAAATATTAAAGGTTTTTTTGGCGCGGTAGCATTTTATGTATTTTATATTTTTATGGTCGCTTCGGCCGAATGTATAGGGGTTATAGATTAGTGGCTGAAGTAAAGTTAAAAAATGGATATTTAAGAATATCGGTTAGTCTATTTGAAAACCTATATTTTAGAAATTTTAGTAAACGCGAATTACAAATAATTTCTTTAATATTGCGTCTTTCTTATGGCTATCAGAAAAAAACGGCATATATTAAGCCAAAAAATTGGTTTAGCGTATGCGGAATACCAAGACCCGATATATTTAGTACATTACGCGGCCTTATTGCCAAAAATGTAATACGCGATTTGGGTAATAATACCTATTCGCTAAACAAGAATTACGACGAATGGGCGGTAACATATCCTAAAAGTTATGACGAAGACAAATTAAATATATTAAAAATGATTCAAAAAAACGGTAGTAAAACACTACCGAAAGAAGTAGTAAAACGCGACCGAAAAGAGAAGCAAAACGCGACCGAAAACGGTAGCGAAACACTACCGAGTAGCGAAACACTACCGAAAGCGGTAGTAAATTACGACCAAGAAAATAATATAGGGTCGCGAAACACTACCGAAAGCGGTAGCGAAACACTACCGAAAGCGGTAGTAAATTACGACCGCAAAAATGCCGAAAACGAAGACGGCGCAATAGATTTAATAGTATCTAAAGATAATAAAGATAATAAAGATAATACTAATAATATATATATAGGTACAACAAAACCTATTAAAAAATTTGACCCATATTTTAATAACCCTATTGTAGATAAATTCAAAGAAGAATACGAAAAGAATTTAAAAACAAGTAGATGTTATTTAGATAATTTATACATAAATAAATTAACTGAAATAGGAACGGATAACCCCGATTTTATAAATAAGATTCCCGAAATTTTAAACAAATATAGCCGTATAGAATTTTCAAACGGTATAAGTAAATTTGGTTTGCGCGGGCTTATTTTAGAGGGTAAATGGGCGGCAATTCTTAACGGCGAATATGACGCATATATAAGGCCGGAAGAAAATAGCGGCGAATTTGATTTAGGAATACCAACATGCGAGGTGGACAAATGAATACAATAGGCGATATTTTGAACGCAAAAGAAATTAAATTAGATAAATGTAAAAAATGCGGCAAAGAATACCGCATACATGAACAAATTATATTTAAGGGTACGGAACGCGAAAGGGTTTTTAGGGTACAAGTACCTACATGTAATTGCGAAGAATTAGAACGCGAACGCGAAAAAGCGGCAAAAGAAGCGGCGCGCAATAAAGAATTATTGGCTAAAAAGTTTGAAAATTCTTTAATAACCCCGTATTTTAAGCAAAAAACATTTAATAATTTATTTGAAAATGCGGCCAAATTCGGGAATGAAAAAGAATTAAGGCAGTTGCAGAAATACGCGCAAGACTTCAACAAAGAAGACCATAAAGGCATATTTTTAATAGGTAAACCCGGTACGGGTAAAACTACCATGCTAGCGGCCGTATGTAATGACCTTTTGGGGCGCGGGTATAATTGCCTATTTATAACTATGTCGGCGCTTATGGAAAAATTTACTAAATATAGTTTTGATAATAACGGCGATATTTTGGGGCTTTTAATGTGGCTTGTAAAATTTGATTTTATTGTAATTGACGATATAGGCCGCGAAAACTACACCGACAGGCGTAAAGAAATTGCTTTTAGAATAGTTGATACGATTCTAAATTATCAAGTTACGGCGGCATTTACCGCCAACCCCGAAAGTATAGCAAGGTTAAGCAAAATTGACGAATGGGGCGCAGTTTTAGACCGCCTTAAAGACATTTGCGCTATGCAAATTAAGTTTAACGGCGAATCGTTAAGGGGGCGGGCATGGTAATAGACTTAAACACCTATAAAAACAATAAAGAAGTAGCAAGGGAATTAGTAAAAATAAACAATTATTTTACGGAATCATACCCAACAAAAACATGGGGGTGGATAGGTTTAACCGCGCTATTATTCGCACAAATGGCGATAGAAAAATATTTAGAGGATAACGACCCCGACGCGGGTTTTTATCAAGCCTTAAAGTCTATGCTTTGGGGTTTTCAAAACAAAGTAAACGAAATGCAGAAAAACAAAGGGGGTAAACAGGCATGAGCGATATAAATACAATTTGCATTAGCGGCCGACTAGGCGAAGACCCGACTGTAAAATATTTTGAATCGGGTAGCATAAAAACTACTTTATCAATAGGGGTAAATCGCTATAACGCCAAAAAACAGGCTGAAGAAGTTACATGGCACAAAGCCGTAGCGTGGGGTAAAAAAGCCGAATTTATAGCGGAAGTAGCAAAAACCGGCGCGCTTGTATGCGTTCAAGGGTCATTACAAAAAGATACCTACCAAGACGAAAACGGCAACAGCCGCGCAAGCGTCTATATTTTAGTAGAAGAAATAAAGGTAACAAATAAGCGCAATAAGGACGGCGACCAATAGCGCAGAAAGTACGGGGCTAGAAAGTTGGATATAGTTGAATTTTTAGAAAATAAGAAGTTAGAGGAAATAGCGCAACAAACATTAAGTAATAGGGAATTGCAAACCCTACGGGCATTATCGCGCGGGAATGATGTAGCGCAAATAGCGAAAAAACTAAAAATATCGCGAAATACGGTTAAGGTCTATATGACAAATTTAAGCCAAAAAATAGCGATTCCGACAACAAAAACCAATTTTAGAGTAGCGCTATGTATTTTTTATAACACTTTCAAACAGGAATTAGAACATGGAAGAAATTAGAATAATAAACGGCCATAAATACACATTTGAAGTAACGGAAAACGAAATATTAGCGCGTGAAATATCCGGCCAATATGACGGCTTCAAAATATGCCATATATCCGACGGTTACGGTACAAAGTTTTTTAAGGTATTTGGCGCAGAAAAGAAGCAAATAGGCGACTTATACTATAACCCGGATAACGGCAAATATACATTATGGAAGTTTATAAACCCTAAAACCCATATTATGAATAAAACCCAAGAATTAGGGGTAAACGGGGCTATATTTGGCAAACTACGCGTAGGCGATTATATATACTTCAAAATTGGCGATAAATTATACAAAATTCGCGTAGAAAAAGCCATAAAAACCGGTAATTATAAAAACTTTATAGCAAATGGCTATAATTCCGAATTGCAATTTTTTATACCGATTCAAGAATTAAAAGAAATTGAAACAAGTAAAAGCAAGGCAAAAAAGAGGGCGAAAAAGCGGGCATGATAAAGATAGAGAATATTAAAAATAAAATATTTTGCGCGGAAGCGTCTAAATTATTGGCCTTAATGCCCGATAAATGTATAGACCTTGCACTAATTGACCCGCCCTATGGTATAGATTATACCGGCCAATTAAAAAGAAAATTAGGCGGCAAAGGGTTAAGCAAGACTAAATACAGTTGGGTAGACCGCGGCGGGTCTAAAAAAGAATGGGATAAAGAACGCGTAGCGCCCGAATTGATACGCGAAGTTATCAGAGTATCAAAAAATCAAATAATTTGGGGCGGGAATTATTACGCCGATATTTTAGACCCTAGCCAATGTTATTTAGTTTGGAACAAAGGCCAACGCGGCTTTAGTTTGGCTGACGGCGAATTAGCCTACACATCATACGACAAAGCATTACGCATATTTGACTATAGTAGAAGCCAATTTAAGGCCGACGAACCTAAAAAAATACACGATACCCAAAAGCCTATTAAGTTAATGGAATGGTGTATAGATAAAGCAAAATTAAAACCCGGTGCGGTAATTATAGATGTATTTTGTGGAAGCGCTACGACCGCAATAGCGGCATATAATAAAGGGTTTGATTTTATATGTTCGGACTTTGACCCGGAAATAATACCGAAAGCGCAAGAGCGCTACGCCGACCATATCAGACAAACAAAACTTATTACACCTAAAGAAATGTTAGTACAAACAAACTTATTAGAGGAAATACAGGCATGAGAAGACCAAAAGCGATTATATGCGATATAGACGGGTGTTTATTAGATACCCGCGCAGTATTAAAGGAAGCGGAAGAAAACACAAACAACGAAGCCGACAAATGGCGCTATTTTCAAACATACGCTAACGACCGCGGTAAGGTTGGTTTTAATTGGACTTTGGGCGAAGTATTGAAAAGCCTACACGATTCCGGCTATAAAATCATATTTTCAACGGCGCGTAGCGAAGCAATAAGACTAAATACTAAAATTCGTTTGCGTACCGATTTAGGGTTTATTGGCGATATATACATGCGCCGTATAGGCGATTCAAGACCGGCCGCTGAAGTTAAGGCCGAACACTTTAGGCTTATACGCGAATATTACGACCCGCAAATAGCAATAGACGACGAAGACGAAAATATAAAAATGTTTGCAGAAAACGGCTTATTGGTAATGAAGTTAAACATAGTTTAAGAAAGAGAGGTAACAACATGGGCGTAAATATTATACCTTTTAGGGTAACGGACAAAATGAAAGAAGCGTATTTATTGGCGGCAATTACGGCCGAATATGAAGCGTTAGACCGTTTGGGCGGGGTAAATATTCCGTATTTTATACGCGCAAGGCAAAAAGTAGACGCGATTATACAACGCGGCGAATTAGATAAAGAGTATAGGAACTACAAGAGAAAGGAAAAAGAACATGGCAAAGAACAAAACAAAGCAAGCAAAATTTAAAAATGTAATATGCAGAGTATCAAAGGCCGATTTTAAGCGGGCATTAGATAATGTTTTGTTACATATCGTACCTTACGGTACGACAAGCACGCTAAACGGCGTAAAAATTCATGTAGAATCAGACTACATGGAATTAACCGCAACGGACGGTAATACAATGTTAAAAGCATGTGTAGGCCTAGACGAAGAAATAAAAGGGCAAGCGGATATAGTATTAAGCGGTTTATATTTATCAAAAATCAAATTAGCAAAAGACTATAAAACAAATAAGCGTAGTTTTAGCGTATTTGATATTTTGGAAATAACCATAAAAGAAGACGAAGCGCAAATAACGGACGCTATGAACGGTATAACATATACGATACCAAAAATAACGGGGAATTATCCAAAAACCGAAGAATTATTAGAATTTAAGTACGACGAAAAGAAGTATTTAAAAATAGCATTAAACCCGAAACTAATAGCAAGAATACAAAACACCCCGGCAAGAAACGGCGTACCGTTAGTAATGTATTTTGAAAAAGAAAACCCGTTAGGAATTGTGCACATAGAAGCGAACGACGGGGCAAAAAACGCGGGCGGGTATGACGCTTTGTTAATGCCTTGTCAAATTAGAGAATAAATAAAAAGAAAGGACTAAAAACAATGCGGAACACAATAGCAAAGAGAATTAGAAAGGGCGCGAAACCCGAACAAACGAAGCAAGACTACAAGGTATTAAAAACAATTTATAAAGCCTTGCCAAAAACAATAAAAAACAAATTAGGCAAATTACAGGGCGAAGCAAAACGAAGAAAGGGTAAACAATGATTAGCGCAAAACAAGCAAAAGAACAAAGCATAGAGAATAAGGCCGCTAATGCGGAAAAAGATTTAGAAGAATCAATAAAAAAGGCTATCAAAAAGGGTAAAACCGAATGTACTTTTTTATGTTCGTATGACCTATTGGAATCTATGACCGCAAAAGCGGAAGAAGCCGGCTACCGAGTAACGCCCGTACAAGGCGGTATAAAGATATATTGGGGGTAAAAATGGAAGTATACGAAGACTATAGGCAAACCGCCCGTAACCATTTTGAAGAAGCGGGGCTAACATATTCAGACATAAAAGAAAAAGATTTTTATATGCTTTTGGCTTTGTTGGCTGAAGAATTAGAAAAATTTAGCGAAGAAGTAAAAGACCCGAATACGCATGGTATAGCAAGTATGAGCATAAGCGACCGCAACGGCCTAAAAAGATACTTACCAATATTTAACAAAAAGGATAACGGCGAATTAGAAACCGCCTATATATTTGTTAATTCGCACTATTTTAACGGCCGCGAAGCAATTAGTTTTAACCGCGATTTTGTAGGGTTTGCGGGTTGGGCTGACGATACGAACATACAACCGTTTGTAAAAGCATTTATACGCTTTACGGACTATTTGAAAGGAAAACAGGCATGCAAAATGGAAAATTAAAGGCTTATATAGTGCAAGACCAATTATGTGAACATTTTAGCGTAACATTTGCAGAAACAAGCGGCAAAGCAAAAAGTAACGAAATAAACACATGGGAATTTAACGACTGCGAATATACCGACTTGCGGGCGCAACGCGTAAAAAGTTGGGATAAATACGCAGATTCTAAAAAAATACCCGTAACGGAATTATTAAATAAGTGTTGGTGGTTTGAGTGTAAACAATGTAGAAGCCAAATTACGCAAGACGAAATAGACGACGGCAAAGCCTTTATAGATGAAAGTAGCGACGCTTGCGACTTTGTAAAAGGTAATGTAATATGCACCGAGTGTAAAGAAAAATTAGAGAGGTGCGGCCAATGGTAAACGATAGATTACATATTATTTGCGGGAATTGCGGCCAAGACCTTAAAGAAGCCGGCATGGCTACATGGGAATATGTACCCGAAATAAAAGACCAAGTAACCGGCGAAACAATACAAAATGCCGAAGTAATAATAAGTTGCGAAAATTGCGCAACAATACATTTTTTAAGCAAATATATGAAAAAGCGAAAGGACGGCTAAAAATGCAAGAAACAAAATTAGAACCTTGGGAAGAAGACGCGTGGAAAATGCTAAAGGAAGCCGACGAAGCAACCGTAAAAAATTTAAAAGAAAATGAAGCGTTATTTGACTGCGGCGCTTATTATACAATTCCTAAAGACGAACTAGAAGAAGTTGTAGCGATAGTATCAAATGACCCGGAAACAAATTTAATAACCGTTTTATGGTCTGATTATGACGAAGAATTGATAGAAAGTTATATAGAAAATATGGGCGATAATACCCCCTACGGTACATTTATAATAACTTTTTGGGGCAAAGATACGCAAACAAGCATAGAATACGACGAATGGGACTTTAGCACATCAAAAAATTATAAACTTGAAATGTTTAGCGATTTTAATTTTGAAAAGGCATTAAAACAAATTCCGCGCGTAATTGAAAGCAATAAAAATTTATTACAAAAAATAAATGCCTTGCAAGGATATTTAGAAAAACAAAACACCGCCGGCGCGTATGAGTGTATGCATGAAATAAAAAAGCATTTATATAAAGAGATAGACGAAATAAGGTAAAGGACGGTAAGAAATGCAAATAATAAAAAATATTTTGGATAAATTCAAAAAGCGCGACGGGTTAATAATTGTATCTTTGTTTGACGGTATCGCTACCGGCTATTATGCCGCAGAAAAAGCCGGCCTAAAAGTGTCTAAATACTATTCGTATGAAATAGATAAACACGCCATAACGGTAGCGCAAAAGAACTACCCGGACATAATACAAAAAGGTAGCGTAATAGGTGCAGATTTTAGCGAATATTGCGGCCAAGTTGATTTACTTATAGGCGGTAGCCCTTGTCAAAATTTGAGCATAGCGGGCGACCATACGGGGCTAAAAGGCGAAAAAAGTAAATTATTTTTTGAATTTGTTAGGGCGCTTGAAGAAATAAAACCAAAATACTTTTTATTGGAAAATAACGCAAGTATGAGCGACGAAAACAAAGCGGCCATAAGTAAATATATGGGCGTAGAACCCGCCTTAATAAATTCGGCCGATTTTTCGGCGCAAAGCCGCAAGCGCTTATATTGGACTAATATAACAATACCCCCGATTCAAAACAAAGGCATAGAATTACAAGACATTTTAGAATACGGCGTAGCAGAACGCCGCAAAAGTAAGACTGTGCGAATCGGGGGGGGTGTAGTGGTTGGAAAGACCGGCATGAGTGGGATATGCCAAACCCTTATAGGCGTTATACAACGGTTGAACTTGAACGCTTACAAACTTTACCCGACGGTTACACCGAGGGAATACCCGAAAGCCAACGCCGTAAAGTTATTGGTAACGGTTGGACGGCTGAAGTAATAGCACACATATTAAAAGGAATAAAGGACGGTTAAAAATGGTATTTATTACAATGAATCTAACAAAAGAATGGTTTAACAAAATTAAAAGCGGCAAAAAGACACACGAATATAGGTTAGCCAATGCGTATTGGCGCAAGCGTATTAAAAATTTATATGATAAGGCCGCATTATATGATGAATCAACCGGCATTATGTTTAAGTTGGGCTACCCGAAAAAGGACGACCAAGACAAACAATTATTAGCGGTTATTACTAAAGCGCCGGAAATTATTAACGGTAAAAATACCGACCTTAAAGTAGACGCGCCGGTATTTGATATTGAATTTAAGTTATTGGGGGTTTGAAATGATTAGCGCAAAAGAAGCGGGAATACAAACAAGAAAAAATATAAAAACAAAAACCCAAATAAGGCCAAAACAAAGATTATTACCAATGAATGAGGGCAAACAATATTTTATACCCTTACCGTTTAAGTTGGTAGTAGTTGAAAGCGCAATAGAAGAAGCAATAAGCGCCGGCATGAATTTTGTAAAAATTCATAATGAAATAACACCCGAAGCCGAACAAACTTTAATAGAAAACGGCTACGCGGTTATATATTACAAAACATTTATAAAAATAATTTGGTAAAGGGGGTTAAAATGCGGTGTAGTAATTGCATATATGGCGGTAGTGTAGACGAATACGGCGCGGTAGAAGAATACGCGGAAGTATGCGGCTTGGTTGAAGAAAACGAAATAACATTTAATAAAGACGGGTGCGGGTGCATATTAACCGGCGCAACCATACAAAAAAGATACGACAAATGGAAAAACGAGGGCTAACAGGCATGGGAATTTGGAACACTAAAGACTATAAAGGCCAACCCGTTACATGGTATTCGGCCGAAGAAATAGAAAAATATAAAAAGATTCTTGAAGAAGTTAAAGAGATATTAACTAATAAAGCGCAGAAAGCAAGCCATGCATGTAATGAAAGTTGCGAAAACGCTAAAGAACCGCGCGAATATCATTTATTATGTAGAATCTATCGCGCGTTAAATGAAATAACAAAGGGGGCAAAATGCTAACGGGTGAAGAAAAAATATTAGACACAAATAACGACGATATATGTAATTATTTGGGTAACGCGTTGGCGGCCATAGGCGCATGCAGTGTAGAAGTAAAAAAGAATGTATTTACGCAAAATGAATTACAAAAACTAATAATAGTTAGATTCAATGACGGAAGCGCGCATGCTATGTGCATAAGAGAAAGCAGGCATGGCGCTATGACAATAAATTTTATCAAAGAATACATAATAAGAAAACGAAACGAGATTAGGGGGTAAATTTGGGAAGTATGTATAACGCGGATATAAATAATTATCCGCTTTTCTTTTTTGATTTATTTAGCAGAACATTAAAACCGATTCCGGCCGGCGAATTAACAAGCGTAGATAATTACGACCATGCGCAATACCATGCACACCATTTTATAGAAAAACAAATACGCAAGAATAACCCCGAATTATACGCCCGTATTGAGCATTTACAAAAGATAATCATAGTACCGGCGCAAATGAATTACGACGCAAGTAGCGGTATGAGCGAAGAAAGATTTTTACAAAATTGGGGAATTGAAAAATATAAAATTATTTTCTCTAAACAGGCATGGTATGCGGGTTTGTATGATAAAACTAATTCATTTGAATTAAGTTAATTGTAATATTGTCTAAATTAAATTCCCACGCTAATATAGAATAGAAAAATTTTAGTAGTCCGATATTCCTTTATAAAGGTATTACCAATGCGGAATGTAAATATTATCGGTGTCGCTAGAAATAAATAGGGGGTAGTACGCCTTGTTATTTTGTTGTAGCGCTTATTTTTGCGCTGAAAGAAAATTAAAACTTTATGATAATACGACGCATAAGCATAGGACTTTAGAAGTAGGACAATGCCCGAAATGCGGCGCGCTTAAAGTTATTGTTAAACAATACCGAATAGAAGACGGCAAATATAGCGAACGCAAGCCCAAGAACTCTAAAGAGGTGGCAAGGTTTATTAAGAAGTATGAGAAAGAAGCATACTACGAAACCCCGGACTTAAAACCCAAATACGGCACAAAAGCGAATATGTCATGGACTTATGCCGACGCTTCTAAAAGCGGTTGGGTAAAAGATTTTAACAATGTTAGACAATTCAAATTAGACCAAACGATACGGGTAGTTAGTTAATGCAATTTACCGTATCTAATAAACATTATCTAAAAAACATACTAAACGACGCGTATAGGAATTATAAAGACGGTACGATATTACATATAGAGTACGAAGAAGTAAAGCAAGAAAAAACATTAAAACAACTTGGCTTTATATTCGGCGGTCTTATTAAATGCCTTATACGATTCTTTAGTAATTTAGGCTATCAATACGAAGCCTACATGATAAAAGATTGGTTATATCAAGAGTGCGGGCGCGTACAAAATATAACGCTACCAAACGGAAAACAAATTACATATTTAAAAACATTATCTTCAATGACAAAGGCAGAAGCGGCCGCGTTTATTGACGATATTATAACATTTATAGATAATAGCCCTATATTTGAGGGGTTTGTATTACCCCCCGAATTACGCTATAGTTGGACGCATAACATAGACAAACATAAATTAAATGTTATGCGCAACGCGGACATAAATAACTTTGATTCGGGTTATTTGTTATATCAGAGTAAACAAACTTGTATTAAGTGCGGCGCGCGCGGCGGTATGGTTTACCATTTAAAGAAGCCGTATGCGAAAGACTATTACACCTTGCCATTTTGCGCTAGGTGTTATGATGATGTAAACACCCGCGGCGAATCGTATTTAAGACAGGATATTAAAGCGGTGTTAAATGGTTTAAGTCTTGAAGACTTTACACTATTAGCATATCAACGCTATCGGGCTTCTTTTTCATGTAGAACTCCTATTAAAGAGTAACAACCGCCCCCATGCGGGGCGGTATCTACTTACAAGCACACAAAAAGCGAGGGCGAAAGGGTCAAAAATAACGAAAACGGCGAAAACTCAATAATATCAACGGGTTTGGCGGGTTAGGTACTTCCCCGACCCCCAAGGCCATGCGGGTCAGCAAATGCGCGGGCTTTTTCTAGGTATAAGTTAAAATGTTCGTTTCGTTTTTCGTTTTTACCTTGTAGTTATTGTTATATTTGGCTTTTGGCGAATTGATATATAAAATATTCGTTTCGCTTTTCGTTTCAAAGGCTTGTAAATAAAGGTTATGGGCGTTTCGCATGTCAGAATTAGAAGCGATAAAATCAAAACTTAATTTATTATCCGAAATTCTTGGAATATCTACGCGAAGAATACAACAATTAGTAGAAGACGGAATATTACCCGCGCCGGATAAGCAAGGCGCTTACGATATTCCCGCATGTGTTCAAAGTTTTTATTATAACGAATTTACAAACGGCGAAGACGAAGAATTAGACGGACGCTACGAGCGGGCAAGAAAGGCCAAGGCTGAAGCCGACCGCATAGAATACGATTTAAAAATAAAACAAGGCTTATATTTACAAGCCGATTTAGTACAAAATGAGATAGAAAAAAGTATAGGTAATTGCCGCGCAAAACTATTAGCGCTTCCGCGTAAATTTACGCCGCAAATATCGGTAGCGCAAAACCCGAACGAAATAGAAGAAATATTAACGAACGGAATAACGGAAGCACTAAACGAACTAATAGAGCCGGTTTTTAATGATACAATTACAAGAGATACCGAAAATACGGGCGATAATTAAAAACGCTTTTGGCGTTTGGAAAAGCCCGCCAAAATTGACAATATCGGAATGGGCAGACGAAAAGCGCTATTTAAGCCCGGAAGCGTCGGCCGAACCCGGTAAATATAAAACCGACCGCGCAGAATACCAACGCGGAATTATGGACGCTTTTAGCGACCCCGCGACCGAACGCGTTATAGTTATGTCTAGCGCCCAAGTTGGTAAAACCGAGATATTAAACAATATTGTAGGGTATTTTATAGACCAAGACCCAAGTACAATATTAAACCTACAACCGACTTTAGAAATGGCACAAACATGGTCTAAAGACCGTTTAGCGCCAATGGTTAGAGATAACCCATGCTTAACCGATAAAGTAACGGAATCAAAAGCAAAAGACGGCAAAAATACAATTTTACATAAACTATTCCCGGGCGGCCATATTACAATAGTTGGGGCGAATAGTCCGGCGGGGCTTGCTTCAAGGCCGATTAGAATAGTATTATGCGACGAAGTAGACCGCTACCCGGCAAGCGCGGGTACAGAGGGCGACCCCGTAAACCTTGCCATTAAGCGTACTACTACTTATTGGAATAAAAAAATAGGGCTTTTTAGTACGCCAACTTTAAAAGGTATAAGCCGAATAGAAGCGGCTTTTGAAGAATCAGACCAACGCTATTTTTATGTACCTTGCCCGCATTGTGGAAAGTATCAACGCTTAAAATGGTCGCAAGTTAAATTTAACGATAACGACGCTTCAAGCGCCTATTATGAATGCGAACATTGTAGGGCGCATTTAACGGATACGGATAGGGTAAGGGCTATAAGGTTGGGTTATTGGAAAGCCGAAAAGCCTTTTAAGGGTGTAGCCGGTTTTCATTTGAACGAATTTTACAGCCCTTGGCGTAAGATAACCGACATAGTACAAGACTTTCTAAACGCAAAAGGCGACCCGGAAAAGTTAAAAACTTGGGTAAATACTTGTCTTGGCGAAACTTGGGAAGAACAGGGCGAAAGCGTAGAAGCAAGCGCATTAGAACAAAGGGTAGAAAATTATAAAACCGTACCTAACGGCGGCTTAATTCTTACTATGGGCGTAGATACGCAAGACGATAGATTAGAATGTAAGATAGACGCTTGGGGCAAGGGCGAAGAATCATGGGTAGTAGATTATGTTAAAATCTACGGCGACCCCGACCAAGACGAAGTATGGGAAGCGTTAGACGATTTACGCGAAAAAACATTTATACATGAATCGGGCGCGGTTATGACTATTGCGGCTACCGCGATAGATTCCGGCGGGCATAAAACGCAAGCCGTTTACGACTACGGCCGCAAACGATATAACCAAAATGTATTTATCGTAAAAGGTGTAGGCGGCGAAAATATACCAATTATAGGCGCACAAAGTAAAGTAAAATGCGGTAAATCTCATAGAACTGTTAGACTATTCCCGGTAGGGGTAGACCAAGCCAAAAGTACGATTTTTGGCCGCTTAAAAATAGCCGAATTTGGTAGCGGTTATATGCACTTCAAACAAGATGTATGCGACCGCGTATTTTTTGATAGTCTAACGGCTGAAAAATTAGTAACCAAATTTTCTAAAGGCTTCCCGAAACGGTCATGGGTAAAGATAAGACCGCGTAACGAGGTTTTAGACACTTCGGTATATTCTTATGCGGCCTTGAAAATTAAAAACCCAAATTTTGAAAGAATCGGGGAACGCTTGAAAGCAACTAATATAAAAACAAAATTAGAAGCGTTAAAGGCTAAATTAAACGGCGAAGCCCAAAAAACAAGCGAAGCGCCAAAAGATAATTACGCGGTAACAATGCACAAAAAACGCCGCGCAAAAATAAGTACAAATAGCAATTATGCGAAAGCATGGCGGGGTTAAGATGTCAGACGAAGAACAAATAACACAAGAAACAACCGAAGAAACTAAAACGCACGCCGAAAAGATGTTAGAAGCGATAGAAGCAGTTTTAGAGGGGCGCTTAACGGACGAATATAAAACCCTTAAAATTGCTAACCGCGAAATTACTAAACATACTTTTGACGAGTTGCGCCGCTTTCGCGATTACTATAGGGGCGAAGTAGCGCGCCAAAAAGTCAGAAAAAACGGAAAATTTAAGAGTTATAGGTATAGATTTTAATGAACATTTTAGAGTTTTTAAAAGGAAATAAGAATAAAACAAAAGGCGCTAAAGGTCATTATATCGTATTAAAACCTAAAAACTATGCGGCGGCTAATACTAATAATATGACCTATTCATGGACTAATTACAAGTATACAAGCGACCAAATTATAGAAAAATACGCCGAAAAACTTGTAGCAAAGTCATGCGAACAATACATGAACAACCCGTATTATAGACGCTTTAATACTTTGTTAAAGGATAATGTTATAGGCGATACGGGCATAAGGCCGCAAGCGCAAGCAAAGGACGCTAACGGAAAATTAGACGAAGTAGCAAACCAAGCAATAGAAACCGCATGGGGTGAATGGTCTAAAGTTTGCGATATTACCGGCAAAATGAACTTAAACGGCCTTTTTAAACTTCTTATTACAACTTGCAACCGCGAGGGCGAGGGCTTATTAAGAATTGTAAGAGGTAAAGACGCGGGCGCTTGGGGTTTTGGTTTGCAGTTGATAGACCCGCGCCGACTTGATATTAAAAAGAATGAAATTTTAGACAACGGTAATTATATTAGATTCGGTATTGAATTTAATAAATACGGTAGACCCGTAAACTACTATATTAAAAAGTATAGCGAAGAATGGCGCAATTATACCTACGCCAACGAGCCTTACGAAGTAGTACCGGCTGACGAAATTATACATGGTTTTATATCCGAATATGTAGACCAAAAAAGGGGTATACCTTGGTCGGCTACTTCCTTAATGCGCATGTATATGTTAGGCGGGTTTGAAGAAGCGGCCGTAGAACATGCAAGGGCGGGCGCTTGCCAAATGGGCTTTATAACAAGCCCCGCAGACCCGGACGCATACGAAGAAGACGAAGAAAACGGCCAAAACTACGACATGGACATAGAAGCAACCCCGGCAACCTTTAAGGAATTGCCGCCCGGCTATGATGTTAAAAAGTTTGACCCTAACTATCCTAACGGCGAATTTGATAGTTTTGATAAGGCTATGTTACGCGGGATAGCCATGGGGCTTGGCGCGGGTTATTCTTCAATATCCGGCGATTTATCAAGCGTTAATTTTTCTTCTTTAAGGCAAGGAATTTTAGACGAACGCGAAGTATGGAAAGGTTTACAAGAATGGTTTATTTTTACCTTTTCGGAACGCATTTTTAACGAATGGTTAAAATATTCGCTTTTATTCTCAAAAATCAAATGCGGTAACGGCTATTTGAAGCCCGAAAGAATAGACAAATATAAAGAAATATCATGGACGCCGCGCCGTTGGTCTTGGGTAGACCCGGTTAAGGATATAAATAGCGCAAGTATCGCAGTTAAAAACGGCTTCCGTAGCAGGTCAGATGTAATAAGAGAAATTGGCCGCGACCCAGACGAAGTATGGAACGAAGTAGAAGAAGAAAATAAGACATTAAAAGAAAAGGGTATAGTAACCCAAGACGAGGTAATAAACAATGTTAGCGAAGACGAAGACAGGCAAACACCCGCGAAATAGAATATATGCAAAAGTAGTGGGCGAAAATACCGGCAAAGGCGGTAAGTTTTGGAAGTTTAGCAATAGTATTAACGACAAGCAAGAAAAAGAAGCCGAATTATTGTTATATGGCGTAATCGGCGACGACGGTTTTTGGTCTGATGTAACGGCTAAAGAATTTTCGGACGAATTAAAAGAAGTAGAAGACGCAAAAACAATACGCGTAAGAGTGAATAGCCCCGGCGGTGATGTATTCGCGGGTCAGGCGATTTACTCAATGCTTAAAAGATGTAAGGCCGAAGTAATAGGCTATGTAGACGGCTTGGCCGCTTCTATTGCTTCATTGGTCTTAATGGCTTGCGATAAGGTAATAATGCCTAAAAATTCTATGTTAATGATTCATAAACCTTGGACGGCTACGGCGGGTAACGCTAACGACATGCAAAAGGTTATAGAAACACTTAATAAAGTAGAAGAAGCCATGTTATCGGCTTATGTGGATAAAACAGGCATGGCCGAAGACGAAATAAAACAATTATTAGCGGACGAAACATGGCTAACCGCTTCCGACGCGGTGGCTAAAGGTTTTGCGGACGAAATAGAAGAAACCGAAGTAAGCGCATGTATTACGGGCGATACTTTGGAAATCAACGGTCAAAAAATCAATATTAAAAACTATATCAATTTTAAAGCCGAATGGTACAACAAAACGGAATCAAGGCCGGCGGGCGAGGGTAAACCCGCTAACATAGTACCAACGACTAAAAATAAAGTTTTAGACAGTACAAGAAAAATTATGAAAGGGAACAACAAAATGTTAAAAGGTAGATGTTTAGCCCTAGGGCTTGATTATGACGCATTAGTAGCGGGCGGCATGGACGATTCCGCAATTACCGCACTTTGCGACAAATTGGAAAATGGCGCAAATGCGCAAGCAAACGCAAAAGCAGAAAGCGAAAGAGTACAAAACCTTATTAAATTAGGGGAAGAATACAAAGCGCAAGACAAGGCTATGCAGTTTGTAAAAGACGGTAAAAGCGTAGACGCTTTTAAAGACGAATTGATAAAATCAATTCAAGTAAAAGACCAAAAACCGATAGAAAACGATAAAAAATCTTCTTTTGGTATTGGTATGACAGTAGAAGAAGCAAGAAACTTTAGTTTTGTTAAATTGCTTAATGCTATGGCTAACCCAACCGATTCGGGCGCACAAAAAGCGGCTGAAAAAGAGTTAGAATTTTGTAGCAAAGCGGCCGACAAATACGGCGTAAAAAACAAAGGTATTATTATACCGGCTGAAGCGTTAGTAACACCTTTAGCGCCTAAAAACGCTATCAATACTACAGTAGGCGCGCCGCTAATTCCTACAACTTTAGAAATGGGGTCATTTATTGAGTTGTTACGCAATAAGGCCGTAATTTTACAAGTTGCAAGACAATTAAACGGTTTAGTAGGTAATGTTGATATTCCTAGACAAACCGCCGGCGCTACAGGCTATTGGGTAGGGGAAGACACCGCGCCAACTTCTTCTAACGCAACATTTGACACTTTGCAGTTAAGAATGAAGACAGTAGCGGGCAATACTTATGTAACAAGAAATATGCTAAAGCAAACTACTTTAGATATGGAAGCATTTGTAAGAGAAGACCTTGCAACCGCTTTAGCGCTTGCATTGGATAAAGCCGCTTTATATGGGTCAGGCACTAGCAACCAACCTTTAGGCTTGTCAGGTACTACCGGCGTAAATACCGTAAACTTTGCAACCGCAAACAAACCAACTTACGCCGAATTAGTAGACATGGAAACACAAATAGGCCTAGATAATGCGGCCGTAGATTCTATGGCGTATATTGTCAATGCCGGAATTAAAGGACATTGTAAGACTACGCAGAAATTTACAGGCACAAACGGCGCGCCGATTTGGGAAGACGGAAACCAAATTAACGGCTATAAAGCATTGGTAACAAACCAAGTAAATACGGGTGATGTATTCTTGGGTAATTGGGCTGACTTTATAGTAGGTCTATTTGGCGGTCTTGAAATTTTGGTAGACCCTTACACATATTCTAATAAGGGCGCTATACAAGTTACAGGCTTCCAAGATGTAGACTTTGGCGCACGCCACGCTGAATCTTTCTGTTACGGTAAACACACCGCCTAAAAGATTTTGGGAGTAGATAAAGGATAAAATAACTTGCCGGGGTTAAACCCCGGCGGGTTATATTTATTTAATGGTACTAATTAAAAGAAAGGCTAAAATAATGAAAACTCAAACTATTAAATTATTATCGGCCGTTATTGTAGCGGGAAGACCGGCAAGCCCGGAAGACGAAAACAAGGGCATATATACAGTAACTGAAGCCGAAGCAAGAAACTTAATAGCAAGAAAACGCGCTATTAAGTTTGACGGCAAAGTAGAAGAAAACGCCGGCAAAGGCGATAAAAAACCGTCTATAGATATTGACGCGGTTAAAAAGATAGCTGAAGAATTAGGGGTAAAATTTAATAATGCAATAGGCGCGGAAAAATTAGAAGCGCGCGTAATTGAAGACCTTAAAGCAAAGGCTGAAGAAATCGGGCTAACATTTGCGGAAAATTTACCGCTTGCCGACGCTTACGAACAATATAAAGCAAAGGTAAACGAAGCAAAAGGCGACGACGATAATAAAATATCGGTAGACGAATTAAAAGAAATTGCTAAAGCGGCCGAAATTGAAATAAAAGAAGATACGGCCGACGAAGATTTACAAGACTTTATAGAACTTGAATTAGAGCAATACGCAAATGAATTAGGGTTAGAAGTTGAAGAAAACGACGACGCTAAAACTTTATGGGCTAAAATTCAAGAAAAATTAAAAGAATCTAAATAAAATGACAGTAAACGAAAATTTATATAGTTATGTTAGGACTTTCGGCGAGGTAATTATTTTTACCTTGCCGGACGGTACTACAATAGACAAAGACACACAGGGGCAACCGCTTAAAGGTATATTTGATAATGCCTATTTTTTGCAAGAAATAGGCGACATGGATATAGATAATACCCAACCGCGCTTAACTTGCGTAGAAGCAGATGTAACAAATGTAAGTAAAGAAAGTACCGTAGAAATAAACGGCATTACATACGAAGTTACACAAAAGCCCCAAACCGACGGTACGGGCATGTGTCAAATTCCTTTATGTAAACAAGGAAAAATGTAAAATATGTTTGAAGCGCACATAGACAATACACAATTAAATAATTTAGTAAAAGACCTTGAATTAACCGAACGCCAATTACTAAATATTGCTAAAAAAGTATTCAAAATGAGCGCTAAAGATTTTGCTAAAAAGGTCATTAAACGCGCTAATAGCGAATATCAAATATCGCAAAAGAAATTAAAAGAAAGAATTAGGCAATATGTTATAAATGACCTAACAATAAAGATTTTTAACGGTTTTTATCGCGTAGGCTTAACACATTGGCGCGCGCGCCAAATAGGAAAAATACGAAAAGGCGGTAAAAGACGCAAGAACGGACGCGGCGGCGTAGAATTTGGCGCGGCCGGTCAAAGACAATTTAGGCCGGGGGCATTTATTTACACTTCAAAGAAAAAAGACGGAAGCCCCGGCGGTAAAGTAGCATTTAAGCGAACGGGTAGCGCCCGTTTACCGATTCAAAAACAAGTAGCGGATATAGACGACGCAATAACGCCTATACTTGAATCGGAAGTAGATAACTTTTATAGCACTTTTTCGGCTAGATTTGATAAAGAATGTATTAAATATTTAGGTAAAAGTTAATGGCTAATAAATCAGAATATAAAAGCATAATAGACAGTATTATAGACGCATTTAAGGCCGAATATCCGGCATATAATATATACGATTATGACGAAATAGAAGACGAAAACGACATAACATTACCGGCAATTTTAATACAATTACCGAATTTTGAAAGCGCAAACAACCCTATAAGGGAAGTATTTAGAGTAAATGCAACCTTTAGGGCGTATGTATGCGAATCATATAGAAAAACGGCCGACGGCGTAGCAAAAACCCGCGTAAGAGATACCGCGCTAGCGGTGGCAAAATTCATAAATAATAATGATTTTGGCGCAAATAATGTATTTAATAAAGCGGCTTTTAATTATGCAACTGAAGACGAATTTAACGAAAAAATATCAAGCGGCGAAGTTTGGTATATAGAGTGGGAACAACAAATATATAGTAATGTAGTATAACTACGGAAAGGACAGGCAAAAATGACAGCAGTAACAGGCAAAGAAACGATTACTTTAGGTATTCGCGACCTAAAGATATCCCCGCTTCTTAAAGACGATTCTACGGGGGTAGAGTATGGCGCGCCGGTTGATGTACCGGGCGTTAAGGAAATTACAATTAACTTAATTCAAGATGAAAAAGAATTAACAGGCGACGGCGTAATACTTGATACTTTCAACAAACGCAAAGGCTATGAAGTATCATTTAGAAACGCACAATTTAAGCAAGCAGTTTTAGACATTATTAACGGGTCTACAACAACAAAAACAGGCGAAACGGGCGCAGAAGTTTACACAACACCCGACACCGCAAACGACGAACCGGGCTATTTTGCGTTAGAATTTGCGCCTGAAAGAAGCGTAGGCGAAAAAGACTATCATAGGGTACTATTTAAAGTTAATGGCACTTATTCGGAAGAATACACCGAAGAAGACTACATGGTATGTAGTTTTAGCGGTAAAGGCGTAGCGCGTACTTATGATAAGAAATTTGGCGAACGCAGAACACACGAAGCAATAACAGATATTGCACAAATACCCGTTATTACTGCGTAGTAATTAAATGTAGATTTAAAAAGGCGGTTTTTATTGCCGCCTTTTTTTGTAATAAAAAGAAAGGCATAAAATGACATTAGAAAAAGTAACCGGCAAAGGTTTTAAGGCTAAAATTTTAGGTAAAGAATATTTGGTACAATTCCAAGTGCGCAATTTTATAGCATTAAAAAAACGCTTTAATATTGAAATGTACGACTTGGTAAACAGGGTATTAAATGCCGATATGGAAGCAATTATATATATGATATGGTGCGGTACATTGGTATTTAATGATTTTGACATATCCGACCCGGTAAGTATCAAAGAAGAAATAGACTTAAAACAATTATACGAAATGGACGGCAATTTATTAAGAGAAATAAGCCTAAATATATCTAAAGGTTTGTTAGATAGTCTACCGAAAGCAGACGCAAAAAAAAAGCAGAAAACGACCGGCATGGTAGCGGAAGCGCTAAAGAAAATAAAGACGATTCTAAAAATGAAATAGAATGGGGCTTACTTCTATATATCTATGTTTCGGTCATGGGTTTTAGTGAAGAATCGTTTTTTAAGGCTACATACTTAAAGATTTATACACTATTAGAAGCCCGAACGGACTATATGAAGAAAACCGCCGGCGGTGGCGTAAATACCGATAATGAAAATAAGGCGTTACAAAGTTTAGACAATTTTTTAGGTTAATATAATGGCAAAAAAGAAGTTAGACATATTTTTAGGCATGGACAATGCCGAATTAAAAAGCAAATTAAACGAATCTACTAACTTGCTTAAAGGTTTTCAAACAACCATAGGCGGGGTATTAGGTGGCGCGGCTTTAGGTATATCCATTAAAAGTATGGGCGATTTTGCTATAAATGCTTCTAAAAAATTTGAGCAAGCCCAAATATCATTTAGTAAAATGCTACAAAGCGAAAAAGACGGCCAAAGGCTGATAAATGATATTCAAGACTTGGCAAATGCTACCCCCATGACTTCCGACAGTTTGGCGAATAATGCGCGCTTATTGTTAAATTTTAATGCGGTAGCAAAAGACGAAGTAATACCGACCCTTAAAATGTTAGGCGATATAACAGGCGGCGACCAAGCGCGCATGGATAGTTTAACCCTTGCATTTGCGCAAAGTGCGAGCGCCGGCCGTCTTATGGGTCAAGACCTATTACAAATGATTAACGCGGGCTTTAACCCGTTACAAATAATGGCCGAAAAAACCGGCAAAAGTATAGCGCAACTTAAAGACGACATGAGTAAGGGCAAAATATCTACGGATATGGTTATACAAGCCTTTAAGGACGCTACCGAAGCGGGCGGCAAATTCTATGGCATGATGGAAGCCCAAAGCCAAAGTAAAGCGGGTTTGGAAGCAACAAAGGCCGATAGTTTAGAAATTTTGGCGCGTACCATTATGGATAGGGCTATGCCGGCTTTGAAAGAATTAGACAAAGCCGAAATAGATGTAATACGCGATACGACCGAAGTAGTTAAAACCATAGGCGCGTGGACGGAAGTAAACAGCCAAACTATAAACGCAATTACAAATATGGCGCTTGCATTAACTACGGCGGTATTAGGTTTTCAAGGTGTAGCGGCTATAGTCCGTACCGTATCAACGGCACATATAGAAAGTGTAGCGGCCATAAGAGCGGCCGAAGCGGCGCAATTAGCGGAAGCAAAAGCGGCAAGTACGGCGGCGGCGGCTGAAATAGAATTATATTATGCGAAATTAGAGGGCAACGCGGCATATATTAAAGAAACTACGGCGGCTTATAATTCCGCTACGGCTAAATTGGCCGAAGCAAGAGCAAGCGCAAGCGCAACCCAAGCAACGGCGCTACAATATGCGGCGGCGGGTAATTTGGCTAAAGCGTTTCAAGTGGCAACGGTACAAGTACGCGCGTTTACCGTATCTTTATTGGCAAACCCTTTTACATGGATAGCGGTAGCGATAGCGGGCGTAACGGCGGCAGTATTTGCATATAAAAATTCGTTAGAAGAAACCGGCAAGGCTTTAGACGATATAAACGCAAAATACGACCAACAAAGCCGCGCTATTGACGATAATATAGGCACTATTAACAGGCTTATAGATGTTAAAAAACGAAGCGTAACGCAAGAAGAAGAATTAAACAAGGCCGTAAATGCTTTAATTGAACAATACCCAAATATATTAAGCGAATACGACAAAGAAATAATTAAACTTCAAGGCGTAAATAAAGAACTTGCAAGGAAAATATATTTAACTACGCAAGCGGCCAAAGTAGAAGACCTACGAAAACAAAAAGAAAAAATAGACAAAAAAGCCGATAGCCAAAGGCGCGGTTATGTAATGAGCCAAACGGCCAATAGCGCAAGAACCGGCATGCCTTTAAATATCGAGGGCGGCCGCTACGGCGTTAGAAAATCAGTACAACGCGACCAAGACCGAATAAATAAAGAATTGGCTGAAGCCGAAAAATTGTTAAAACAAATTGAAAATAACGAAGTAGGTTTTGGCACAAACGAAGAAAAACAACAAAGCCGCCCAAGAACAACCGGCGGGGCTACTACTAGCGATTCGGATAAACGCAAAGCAGAACGCGCGGCCGAAAGAGCGCGCAAAGAAGCCATAGCGTTAAGAAATGCGCAATTTGACGCGGAATTATTACAAGTGCGTAAAAATTCCGAAGAAGAATACCAAATACAATTACAAAAGGTAAACGCAAAAATAGCGCTTGAAAAGCAAGGAACGGCCGCACATCAACAAGCATTAAACGAAAGGACTAAATTAGTACAACAACACCAACAACAAATAGGCGAAATGGAATTAGCCGCATTTAACAATAAATCGGAATTGGCTAATTTAGAAATGCAACGCGAAAAAGAGTTATTAGACCTTGAAAAAGAACGCGGGGCAATATCAAACGACGATTACTATAAAAAGTTGTTGGAATTTGAAGAAAAAAAATATAATTTACGGTTAGAATATCTAAATAAGCAACAGGCATTATATAATAATGACTTACAAAAATTTACCGAAATAGAACAACAAAAATTATTAACGACGGCTGAATACGAAAACCAAAAACAACAAATAGTAAACGATTCTATAAAAGCAGAATCGGAAAATTGGCAAAACTTATTTAGTAGTATCGGTAGTAGTTTTCAAGATTCTTTAGGCGACTTTTTGGCGGGTAATAGAACATTAAAAGATAGTTTTATAAGCATATTTAACGATATAAAAACTTCTTTTGCTAAAATGATAGCCCAAATGTTAGCCGAACAAGCAAAATTAGCCATGGTAAAAGGTATAACAAACCTTGCCGGCGGTGGCGGTTGGTTAGGAACGGCCGCAAACTTTATAAAAGGCTTTTTTGCGGACGGCGGTATAGTACCCGGTAGTTATTCTAAAGAAATGCCAATTATAGCCCATGGGTCTGAAATGGTATTAAACCCGTTACAACAAAAGAACCTATGGAATATGATAGCAAGCGGCGCGGGCGCGCAACAAGCCCCGCAAGCCGTAGGCGGCAATAATCAACAACCCGTAATAGTAAACAATATTACGCCGGTTTTTCAAAGTTTAGACCCGGCGCAAGGCCAAAAGATGTTTACTAATTGGATGAAGCAAAGCGGCGTACCGATAGTACGCGACAGTATAAAAAATAATAATCACCAAATGCGCGATATTGTTAGGGGCGTTTAGTTAAATCTACTTCCCCTTTTTCGTTATAGCATTTATCGTATAACCAATGCGCGATTAGTTTTTTATCTTTGTTAAATACAAATGCTTCATGTTCAGATACAACAAGGTTAATATTTAATAATTGGCCTTTTGTGTCGTATGCTATCGTCTTATACGGGTAAACGCCGTTAAATGTGTTTAATTCATATTTTAACAGTTTACCCGCCGGCGAATAGTATAATTTTTTGTTGGGTTGGTCTTCGGTAACTACACCGTAAAAAGATAATTTATTATTTTTATCGTAAAAAGGTACTAATTTACGGCTAAAACCGATACCCGCCGTTAATTTACCGGCTTTTATTGCTTCTATGTTTGAATAGTAGTAAATATCGGATAAAACGCCGTTAAATTCGCTTTTAGATATTGTTAGGTCGGTATTTTCAAAAGCAACTATACGCGCAGAATCTACCGTATATTCTACGGACGCTTGCAAGGTTAGAGGATAACCCGGCATGGCGAATATAAGCATAGTAAAGATAACTAACAAACTTTTTTTAAGTTTGCGTAGGTCTATAAGTTTGATTCTTGAAAAGTCTATAAAATCTTTTTCGGAATCTGTTAGCCTTACCGTATGTTTTTTAGGGTCTTTGTTTATGGGGCGACCCGCCCCCGGTCTTTGCCCGCCGCGTGTCATATTTACCGCCTTTCTATAGTGGAATATATAAAGTATTGTTTTTAATTTGTTCTATAACTTGGTTTACTTCGCCTAGTCTAAAGTAACCGCCGCCGCAATTATTAGTATAATAGTGGTAAACTTGTTCGCCGTATTCGTTTTTTATATAAAACCTATTCGGCAAATTTTGTTTTAAAAATTCTCTTTGCTTTTTGGTAGCCATATTACACCTCTTTTGCTAATTTTGTTTCTATGTTTAATAAAGTTTTCATATTTTCATAATCAAAAGAAAAAATTAAACTTTCGTCGGTTGATAGTAAATTTTTATTATTGCCGGTTAATACATTTTTAGTAGTTTTGCTTACTAACCAATGTAATAATTCTTTTTCTTCTTTAGTTAATTTCATTTTAACCGCCTTTCTATAAATAAATTATCTATCTATATACATTATAACTCATTATTAGATTTTTGCAACATAAATCATACAATAAAATTTACGGAACTTTACAAATATGGCGAATAGTATTTTAACCTTTAATTTTGAATATCAAGAAGCATATACAAGCGTAATAGAATTTGAAACACAAATAAACGAAAAACATAAGGGTAAAGAACAACGCTACCCAAAATGGACTTACCCAAAAAGAACATTTACGCTTAAATTTGATAAGAATTTTAACGACCGCCAAGCGTTAGAAGACTTTTTTATAGAAGTAATGCAAAATAGCGGTAAATTTAATTGGACTTGGGCGGCCGATAAAGGCGGCAACGACCAAACCTATTTATGCTTCTTTGAAAGCGAAACATTTAAGCAAAATATTAAAAATTTAGGTTATACCGAATGTGAATTAGGGTTAGTATGTATTGACGATAACCCGATAGAAGCCGTAGGCGCTTTTGATTTTTACCATGACGCAGAATGTGAAAATTCATTAGACTTTTATAGAATTATGGATAGCGTATTTACCGCGGCCAATAACATGAAAGTATGGTGGGATAGCCCGAAAAAATCATGGACGCTTAAAATGGATAAAGACCCGGAAGCGCGCAAAAAATTAGAAAACTTTTTTATAGCAAAACGCGGCCGCTTTAGGTCGTTTGATTGGACATGGGAAAGGTCTAGGGGCGGCGACGGTAAGACCTACCATGTGCGCTTTGATTCCGATATTTTGCAAATGGACATAGACAAATACGGCTATGCGACTTTGCAAGTGCAATTAGTAGAAGTAATACCGACGGCCAACCCGCTATTAGAAGTTGAAAAAGACGAAATAATACCCCGTAAATTATTAGAAATAGACATACCCGGCGGCGGTATCAGAATTATAGATAATGAAACCTTGGCCGAATTATACTACGATAATAATTTATATTTGGGCGCGCCGTTAAACCATGGCGACATTATAAAAGACGATAATAGTAGCGTATCAAAATTAAATATATCTTTATCAAATGTAGGGCTAGGAATATCAAGTATAGTAGGCGCGCGCGGTGATGTAGTAACCGATTCAAACGCAGTATTAACGCTTGTATTTTTAGATGTAAATACAAATGCTTTAATACCCGGCATGGAACGCATATTATACGCCGGTAAATGTAATAACCTTAATTTAGACTTTGAAAGCGCGACAATGGATATAGAAACGCCGTTAGGCGGGTATGAAAAACAATGCCCGGCCATGAAATACCGCGCGACTTGCCAAGTTAGACGCTTCAAAGACTGTAGATGTGGTTACACCGGCGAAGCAACCGCATGCGATAGAACTTTTGACAGGTGTAAAGAATTAGGCAACCAAGACAATTTTAGGGGCTTCCCGACAATGTACGAAGAATTAGTAATAAAAGTATAACGGGGGTAATTATGGACGAAAAAATAAAAGAATTACTAAAACAAGTTGGCCGACCTTATGAAATGTATAACGAAGACGGCACATATCAAGGGTGCTTTTACCCGGTACAATTTTTATACCCGGATAAGCCGCGTTATAAATTAAGGTCAAACGACGACGACAAAAACTATATATACGGAATTAACAAAATTAGAAAACATTGTACGGCAATTACGCCGGACGAATTACAAAAGGGCGATATAATCGCTACAAAATTCCGCGACGAATTACATGTAGCAATTTACTACGAATTTGGCAAAATTATACATGTATTTAGGGGTCATACATTACAAATTAGTAGATTAAAGATTTTTAATAACAATTATCAATGTTATAGGGTGGTATAATGGCAATATTTACGGCAATAGCGGCGGCAATTACGGCGGCAGTAACAACCGTATTTACCGCGGTAGGCGCTACGGGCGCAATAGCGGCGGCGGTAGCGGTTGGCGTAGGTTATGTAGGGGCGGCCGTAATATATGGCGGGGTGGCGTTAGCCTTATCGTCCATAGGTAGCAAATTAGGCGGTAGCGGACGCGCGGGAAGTTACGGCGATTCTTCCGCAACTTACGGCGGTACAGTTTTACAAACACAAACTAACCAAGACTTACCGATAGCCATGCTATATGGTACGGTTAAATTAGCCGGTAATAGAATTTGGCAAGACGACGACACAACAAAAAGAATTAAAAGGCTTATTGGTTTTGCAGAGGGCGAAATAACAGAATTTAGCGACATTAGGCTGAATGATATAAAATCTAATACTATAAGCGGTATAACTATAAATAAGTATTACGGCACTTCTACGCAATTAGTAGACAGTATTGTAGGCGGTAGAAATCAAGCCGAACGCGTAGAAAAAGTAGGAAGCCTTAAAAATGTGGCGTATTTGGCTATAAATGTACCAAAAGGCGATAAAATAGACGCTAACTATAACTTAACGGCGATAGTAAAAGGCCGTAAAATAAGGGTTTATACTTCTTCTTATTTATCAAGTTATACGGTGCAATATTCCGAAAACCCGGCATGGGTTATGTTTGATTTTTTGACATCTTACAACGGGTTAGGGTTAGCGCTTAATAATGACGGTACGGTAAGCGACCAAATTATAGCCGAATTATTTGACCTTGATAGTTTTATAGAAGCGGCCGCATATTGCGACGAACAAATACCATATACGGATAAAGACGGGAATATAAAATATAGCCCGCGTTTTACTTTTAATATGATATTTGATAGCCAAACAAGCGCCCGCGACCTTATAGACGAAATATATAGAAGTTGTAGGGGCGGTTTATTTACCAAAAATGGTAAGTTACAATTCAAAATAGATAAGGCTGAAGCCGTAAGCAAGGTTTTTACGGCCGACGATATAGTAAAAGGGTCTGAAACCTACCAAACTATACCGAGCGAAGAACATTACGACATATTAAAACTTGTTTATATAAGCCCTGAACATGAATGGCAAAAAGTAGAAGCCTTTGCAGAAATACCCGAATATCGCGACGGCGTACCGATAGAACATGCGGTAAATTGCTATAGCGTAACGAATTTTCAACAGGCTAGCCGCTTGGCTTGGTATTATGTCAATTCTAAAATTTTATGCCCGTATTTCGGAAGTTTTAAGACTGATTACAGGGCATACGATTTAGAAGTAGGCGACGTGATACAATTTGATAGCCTTTTAATGGGTTTGGACGGATATAAAGCAAAGGTAACTAGCGTAATAGACGACGGCGCGGGTACTTTTACTATAAATTGGCGTACTTATGACGAACGATTATATAGCGACGAATTAGGTAGCAAAGAACCGCGTGTATTAGTATCAAATTTAAGCGATTTATACGGCGCGCCTGATGATGTGGCCGCGTTTAATGTAGTACAAAACCAAAAATTAGTAGAATTTGCATGGACGGCCGTAGAGGGTACGGGCATAACTTACGAAATTCGTAAGGGCGATTCTTGGGAATCGTCCAAAATTGTCGCTACTAATTTAAGCGGTACAACATATACGGCCAATTTGACATCAAAGGGCATTATGAAGTATTGGATAAAAGCCAAAAACCAATACAATTATTCATTAAACGCCCTTGGCGATATATTGAATGTTCAATATATACCCGAATTAAACGAAATTATATCAAATAACATATTAGAAGACCCGCAAGGAATCTACGAAGACACAAAGATATATAGGGGCAAACTTAAATTAAAATCTAATATGAAATGGCGCAAATTAGACGACTTTTGGCAAAAAGACGGCGCGCGCTATTACGCCGACGGTAATAATAAATGGGGTACGACAACGGTAACTACCGGCGCGTATACTTCCCAAATATTTGATATAGGCGCAAGCCTTAATAATATAATATCGTTTGATTATACGCTATATTCAACGGACGAAGCGCAAAGCGTAACTATTGAATGGCGATATAGCGAAGACGGCGAAACATGGACGGAATGGCTTGTAGGCGCTACGGGGGCATACCAATTTAGATATTATCAAGTTAAAGTAACATTTAATAACCCTAACGCGGCTATGATGTGGTTAAGTGATTTAGTAATGACGGTTGATGTACCCGACCGCGTAGAAGAATACACAAACCGCGAAATAGCATACGCGCCGGACGGCTTAACAATTTTCTATGCGGACGATTCCGAAAGTAAAGTTAAGGCTAATTTTATTAAGCCAAAACCGCATGTATTGGTTACGCCATACGATACCAACGCATACCCGAATGTATTGGAATCAGAGCGCGGCTACTGTGTAGTAAAACTATATACCAATGAGGGTATAGAAACTACGGGCGCGGTAAATATAACCGTATCGGGATATTAGGAAAGGACTAAAATAAAATGGCAAATGAAGAAAATTACGAATGGACGGACAACCCGACCGAAGCGGGCGTAGCAGACTGCGACCCGGACATATTAAACGCTTGTTTAATGTTTTTGCGCTATAATGCGGCAACCGGTAACGGCATACCGCCAATGGCGATTAAAAACAAAGATATTATTAAATCGGGCAATACTTATACGCTTACTTGGCAAGACCCGGACGACAGTATAATAGACGGGGTAGAAATTGCAACATGGGGCGGTACTGTTATTGTTAGAAAAATCGGCGAATATCCGGCCGACCAAAACGACGGTACTATAGTATGTACGAATTTAGTAAGGAATCAATACGCCGTAAATGGCTTTGAAGATACCGTAGAAGACGAAGAAGCCGAATACTACTATAGGGCGTTCCCTTTTACCGTAAATAAAGTTTATAATATGAGTACGGCCAATTATTTCGGCGCTTGGGTTTGCGGGTATATGGAATTAGATAACGAAAGCGTACCCGGCCAACGCTACGAATATTTGGAAGAAAATAAAAACTATAACCCATGCTATATGAATTTTACAAGCGATTTATTTAATTGGGGGTCTTGGGAAAATCACCCGTTAGTAAATTGGAATAATGTAAAACCATGCATGGTTTATAACGCTTCAAGCGGTCAAAACGGCCAAGTAGCATACTATTTAGACCCTAACGACCATACAAAAATATATAATAGTGATGTGGCTAGCGATATTGCTAATACTTCTTTTGCGGGTAATGCTATGGTACAAATACGAAAAGTATTTACTAAAGTAGAAACCAAAAACGACGAAAAAGGCCGCCGCACTTATGTATATTTTAGTAATGTTAAATTAGATTCCGGCTTTGAGTGTTATTGGTGTAAACGCGCCGACGGTACATATAACGAATACGGCTATGCGCCAATGTATAACGGGTCTTCAATAAATAATATTTTGCGGTCTATATCCGGCCAAACAGTTATAAATTCACAAACCGCAGAAACCGAAATAAACCGCGCGCGCGCAAACGGCGACGGTTGGGACACCGAATTATTTAGCATGAATCAATATTTAATACGCTTGTTTAAGTTGCTTTTCAAAAATGCAAATAGCCAAGCGGTATTAGGCCAAGGCAAAAGCGACGGCGGTAATAGTGTAAGCGCTTGTTTAACAACGGGTACAATGAATAAACGCGGCATGATGTGGGGTAGCTCTTCAACAAGTGTCGGTGTTAAATTTATGTATATTGAAAATTTTTGGGGTAGCCAATGGCGACGCTATCGCGGGCATGTTGTAATAAATGGTATTCACTATATTAAAGAAACCAAAAGTATTATAGACGGGTCTACCGCAACCGATTATAATTTAACCGGCGCGGGTTATATCCCGTTAAATGATATTCCGGCCGCTTCCGGCACTTCCGGCGGGTACGCGTCGCAAAGCGCAGAAAATGAACATGGCCGCTTTAATACTGTTATGAGCGGGTCATCTACTACCGGGCTTTGCGACGGTGGGTGGTATAATAATTCCGGCACTATGTACCCGTTTCGCGGTGGCAGTTCCTACTATGGTGCGGTTTGTGGGGTGTCTTGTTTCGCTTCCGACAATGCGGCTTCTCGTACGACCTGGGACGTTGGCGCGGCTCTTTCTTATACACCTCTTTAGGGGGTTTGGGGGTCTTCCCCCAAGTATAAGAATATAGAAGACTTGTACTAATAGGGGTAAAGTGTATGCCCGTATCGCGGTGGCAATTCCAACAATGGTGCGATTTGTGGGGTGTCTTGTTTCAATTCCAACAATGCGGCTTCTAATACGAACTGGAACATTGGCGCGGCTAATTCTTAATAATATATTACTTTCTAATGTACCCTTTATCCCTTGCCGCTTGGCAAAAATTAACCGAACAAGAGGCGCGGGCTAGTAGCAATAGTTGAAAACCGGCGAGGTTATTAAGAAAGACTAATGAAATCTTATAAATATCTCTTTGAAAAGTTAATTAGTTATGAAAATTTAAGCGACGCTATAGAAAAATCGTCATTAGGTAAAAGAGAAAGGCGCGAAGTTAAAAGAGTTTTAGACCATAAAGACGAACATATAAAACGCTTGCAAGATTTGCTAATTAACCAAAAATTACGAATACGAAAGCATGAAGCAATTAAAATTAACGACGGCATAACGGCTAAAGTAAGACTAATTATTAAGCCCGATTATGTCTACGAACAAATATTACACCATGCTATAGTACAGGTCTTAACGCCTATATTTATGCGAAGCATGTATATTTATTCATGCGGGTCGCTTCCCGGACGCGGCGGCCTATATGGTAAAAGATATTTGGCAAAATATATACGCGAAAACCCAACAAAAATTAAGTATGTTGCTAAAGGCGATATTACTAAATTTTTTCAAACCGTAAATATAGAACTTGTAAAAGATAAATTTAGAAAAATCATACATGACGAAAAATTTTTACAAGTTTTATTTTTGGTTTTAGATTCAAATATAGCGACTTATCAAGGCCAAGAAATTAACATGGGCTTACCAATAGGCTATTATTTAAGTCAATGGATAGCGAATTGGTTTTTACAAGACTTTGACTATTTTATAAAGCAGAAATTAAAAATAAAATGCTATATAAGGTATGTAGACGATTTTGTATTATTAAGCCCAAATAAAAAAGAATTACATAAGGCATTGGCGGCCATATCTGAATACTTAAAAAATTTAGATTTACGGCTGAAGCCAAATTATCAAGTATTCAAATTGGCCTATATAGATAAAAACGGCAAAGAACGCGGCCGCCCTATTGATTTTATGGGCTACAAATTTTACCGCGACCGTACAATATTAAGACGCGGTATTATGTTACGCGCCGTAAGAAAGGCGCTTAAAATAAGTAAAAAAACTAATCTAAATTGGTATGAGTGTACGCAATTACTTTGTTATTTGGGTTGGTTTAAGTATACCGATACTTACAAGGTATACGAAAGATATATAAAGCCAAATGTAAATATAGGCGAATGTAAAAAAGTAGTTAGTTTACGACAAAAAAGAATAAATAAGAGGTTACAAAATGAATTTAACATGGCAAAAATCGGAAAGTCTTGTAGCGCCGCTTGCGCTTGATACTACGCTATCTAAAAAAGCAGTTTATATCAGAAAAAATATAAATGTAGAAGAAGTAGAAAACCAAAACGGCGAAAAGGTAAATAAATACACTTACGACGAAACAACCATAACGCCGGAAGAATTTAAGGAATTAGGCGACAATACGGCAAAGGTTTTATATGAATTGGCGTTAGATACGCCGGTAGAATATGTAAACGGCCATATATATAAACCAAGTTATATTTATGATTATAAAGGCCAAATAGACGATATTAAAGCGCCTTTAGAGTTAATAAGCGTAGCCGGCGGCGATATATCCGCAATAATGCCGGATATATTAACAAAAACCGTATATATTTATGACGCTACGCGCTTATACGAAAATCGCGAAGCCATGAATATTGTAGAATTAGCGCATTTATACTACTTCTTATTCTTCAAAAAAGAAGAATTGTATAACGAATATCGTAGGGCATTAGGCGCGGTATAGTTTTATTTTTGGTTGGGTTGGTTGGGTATTTGACCGGCGGCGCGCTTTAAGCGGGTCAAAGTTCGGGCGTAGGCAGTAAAGGCGGCATTATGATATTAACACCTATTCAAGAAGAATGTTTAAGGCATTGGACGGAATCGGCTAAATATTGTTGTAAAATCGGGTGTAATTGTGGCCGGTGCGTATATCCGCGTACATTGGAAACAATACGCCCCGATACATGCCGTATGAAAGCGGTAGTATTAGGACTTACAAGAAAATTTGGTAAACCAAATTTAGACGGGGTAGAAGTATGATTATAAAACCAATACCGCCGAATAGTCCTACTTTTGGTTATTCAAGCCCCTTAAAAACATTATACAAAAAGGGCGATTTACCTATAAAATACGGGTTTTATGGCGATAAATTAACACCTAAAACCGTAACTTTAGAACACTTAAAACCGCACTCAAAAGGCGGCAAAACTATATTAAGTAATTTGGTATTGGCTACAAAAGAAAATAATAACAGGCGCGGCGATAAACCTTTAGGCTTGTTTATTGTTTGGGAATATGTAGAACGCTATTTAAGTCAATTTGTAGGCCTTAAAGTTAAAGGCTTTGACGGCGATTTATATATAAAAATGATTCGCAAAACTTTAGACGAAATAGTATGAAAAACTTATTAAAATATTTTTGGATAATTCCGACCGACTTAAAAGGCGGGTTTAGATTCCAAATAAATATACCTATTGGACGGCTGAAGAAAAAGGAAAAGGAAAACCGGCATGAAAATTTGGGAAAAAATAAAAAAGATGTTTAAGCGTGCGGACGATTTACGCGAACGCATAGAAGACGCGATAGCGGCCGTATTAGAACGCGCAAGCGATAGCGAATTATTAGACAAAGGCCAAGAATTGATATTAAACGCGGCCATAGAAGTAATAGAATCTTACGCAAGCGAAAAAACAGGCCAAAAAATAGATTTACCAAGCGATACCAAAAAAAATATAGTAGGCGGTATTGTGTCAGGTCATAACAAATTACAAAAGAAAGTAGCAACGATATTAAGAAGAAAGTAGGGTAGAATGGTAGTACATGTACATAGTAATACCGCTTTTGAAAACATGACAAAAGACCAATTAACGCAGTTTTGCCAATTACGCGAATTTGAGTTAGTAGGGTCGGCGGTATTCGTAAAAAATAAGGCCTTTGTGTCTAAAGTTATTTCATGGGTATGTTCGGGTAAAGCAGAATCAAAGGACTTTGTACCGTCGCATGTCGGGTCTTTGATTTTGGCCGGCGGGCATGTATATTTATTTGATATGAAGCCCCCGCGCCCAACTCTTACAAGGTTTGACGAATATTTAGCAACAACAAAAGACGAATTTATATTAGTAATGCGCAATTTTTATGTAAATACCGAAAGATTTAGCCTAGACATATTAAAAAGACTAAATAAACCTTACGGCTATTTATCGGCTATTCAAAGCGCATTTAAGTATATGTTTTGGGGCTTTAAGGAACATTGTAGCGAAATACACCTAAAAGCATTACAAGACCAAGGACTATTTAAGGAATACGACGCAAATAAAACAACGCCCGAAGACCTTAAAGAAATTTTGTTACACTTTGACGGGTTGGGGGCTAATAAAAAATGACTGAAGTAAAAACCGATATAAATTTTATTCAAATGGCTAACGATATAGCAAAAATCAAACAAGCGGTATTAGGTAACGGCGTACCGGGCTTATGTCAAAGAGTAACCGCACTAGAAGAAGCGCAAAAAAAACAAGGCTATATAAGCGGCTTTTGCGCCGGCGTCGGGTTTGTTTTTGGCGGGTGTATTACTTGGATAATAAATTTATTCAAAGGGGGTTAAAATGTATTCTAAAGAGTTTGAACAGGCCTTAAAATTTGTTTTGGAACGCGAGGGCGGCTATGTAAATAACCCGAACGACCCCGGCGGGGCAACAAATAAAGGCATAACGCAAGGTACTTATAACAGTTGGTTAAGGGCAAAAGGCCAACCGACAAAAAGCGTTAAACTAATAACAGACGCGGAAGTAAAAGAAATTTACTATAAAAATTATTGGTTAGCGGCCAAATGCGATAAAATGACTAAAAAATTTGCGGTCGTTTGTTTTGATTCAGCAGTAAATCATGGGGTAGGAAAAGTAAACGACTTTTTAAGGGCTTGCCAATGGAACGATTTAGAAACATTTTATTTAGAAAGAATACGCTACTATAATCATTTATTAGATATTAAAAAGACCAATATAACTTTTATTCATGGTTGGTTAAATCGTATGTTTGCTTTAATTGACTATGTAAATAAATTGTAGCCTTTCTTTTTATTACGGTAAGCCAAACGGGCGGGGGTAAAACCCCGCTTTTTTTATGCAAATTTTTAGGCGGCCAATGTATATGCTTCTAATTGACGAAGTAGTAAAACATTGTCGGGGCTTCTTAATTCGGTTAAATATTCTTTTACAAAAAGTTCTAACTGCGCCGCTTTAAGTCCACCATTATAAATAAAGAGTTTCAGAAATCCTGAAACTCTTTTATTTTATTTTGTGGTGTAATTTTGGTATATGTTTTCAGGACAGTTGTGATGGGAGTTTTACCGTAATAGTGCCGATGTTTAGGGTAATAGAGGCAGATTTATAGTGTAGAGATTTGCCGGACTATTCTTGCACTTTTGTCCCAATTTTTGCACTTTTTTGCACCGATATTTAGTCATGCTGAAATTGTTTCAGCATCTATCCCGCTTGGTGTTTGATATTTTGCGAGTGCAAAATTGTGCAATATAGTGCAAAAATAAATTATCATTCAATTTAAGATTAACAAAATTTACACTATATTTGAGATTAGATTGTTGTAATTAATTTTATATATATAATAATTTTATGGAAAAAAATTTAAGAGAATATACAAAACTTGCCAAGACTTCCACTCAGATTATGCTAGCGGCAATTGATAATTTCAATAGAGTGTTTAGTGATTATAAAAATCAGACTACATTTATTTTAATTACAAATGCGTGGGAGTTAATTAGTAAAGCTATTTTATTAAAAAAGAGAAAGAATATATATCGAGATAAAGCAAAAAAGATTACTATAGCGGCAGAAGAAGCAACTTTAAAACTATATAATGAAAAAATACTAACAGAAAATCAAATTGATTTATTGAATCAAATTTTTTCAATAAGAAATCATTGTGTACATAATATTTGTCCTGAAATTCCAATAGAAATAACCCACCATCTATTTTTCTTTTCTTGCAAATTTTATAAGGATTTAATAATTAAATTTTTCCCAAAATATAAAAAAATAGTTGAAACAAATTTTATTTCAATTTCCTTTAGTGAAACACTAACATATGCAGATAAAGTTAAGAATATTGTAAGTAAATTAAAAACAGTAAAGAATAAAACGAATAAAGAATTAGTATGGTTATTAGAAAGAGGAATATGTTATAAATCAAGTTCTAATTTTATTTCTCAAGCAGAATTTGAAAAAAAATATAAAAACAAAAATAGAATATTATCTAATTTAGAATTAAATAAATTTTTAAACTCAACTGATATGGTAAGAATTGTTCCGGTTCAAGCTCCAAAGAATTTTAGTGCCGATATTATCCTTAGAAAAGGGGATAAAAAACTTACAACTTCATTACCAGTAATTTATAAAAAGAGTAATGTGAATGATGATTATCCTTTTTTAACCAGTGATCTAGCAAAAAAGATTTCCAAAGATAGGAATTATACAGCCAGACTTATTAGTAAACTCGGATTAAAAGGAGATGAAGAATATCATTATCCCGTCAAATCATCTAAAAATGGTACAACGCATAAATATTCAGAGAAGGCATTGTCATTTATTAAAGGTTTTTTAGAAGATAAACCTGATTATAATCCATACAGATAAATACACTTGACTTCTGTCTCAACAAGAGAGATGAATGTGTGTAATAGCACTATCACGGAGTTTGATATATGCAAAAACAAGTTGAGACAATTAAGTTTACTACCGAAAAATGTAAACAAATAGCACTCGCAAGACTTGATATTGTTCACAAGTGGCTTGAGTTCAGAAAGAAATCTCAAAACAAACTTAAAGCTGATTATGATTTTGTTAAATTGCATAATACTTCAAACTCACACTTATTTGATATTTTAGGTAAAATATCCCGTGGTAGTTTGCATCGCTGGTTTGCAATGCTCAACGGAACGGAAGATTATACAAAACTTTTACCTCAGTATAAATATTCAACTGTTCGGGAATACCGAACAGTTCTGAATGATGAAGAAATAAAACTATTTATGGGTTTGCTCTTGCATCCAAATAGGATTTCTATTGGTAAAGCAATCGCACTCACTAAATACAAGTTGAAAGAACAAGGACAAAGTTTTATTCCTGCTGATATTACATTCCGACGTTATGCAAAATGGTTTAAAAACAATAATTACGATAAATGGATTTTAGCACGTGATGGAGAAAAAGCACTCTCGGATAAAGTCGAACCATATATAAAACGTGATGCTTCACTTTTAGAAGTCGGGGATATTCTTGTAGCTGATGGACACAAATTAGCATTTCAAGTAATAAATCCGTTTACAGGTAAATCCTGCAGAGCAACTCTTGTCGGGTTTTTGGACTGGAAATCTACAGCGTTAGTTGGTTATGAAATTATGCTTGAAGAAAATACTCAATGTATTGCAAGTGCTTTGCGTAATGCAATAATAAATCTTGATATGATACCGAAAATCGTTTATCAAGATAACGGTAGAGCATTCAGGGCAAAATATTTTACTGATGATAAAGGATTTACTGAATTAGGTTTTCAGGGATTATACTCTAAACTTGGAATTGAAACAGTTTTTGCCAGACCATATAATGCAAGAGCAAAAGTTATTGAAAGATTTTTTAAAGAATTTCAGGAAGGATTTGAAAAATTACTTCCAAGTTATATCGGAAGCAGCATACAAAATAAACCTGCTTATAAGATGCGAAATGAAAAGCTGCATAGATCTTGGCACAACGAATTTATTCCAACCATTGAAGAAACCATAAAAATGATTGATATGTGGCTGAACTTCAAAAATTCCCAACCCTGCCCCAATGCACCGGATAAAACAATTGCGGAAGTATTATCCGAAAGAAAAAGACAAAATATTGATATTAACACTCTCGATGATTTAATGCTCGCTACCGAAGTAAAAACGATTCAGCGAAACGGTATTAGGTTTTTAAACTGCGATTATTTTGATGAAAGGTTATATGGTTTTAAAAGCAAAGTATTAATAAAATACAACCTCTTTGATCTTACAAATATTAAGGTTTATACACCAAAAGGCGAATATTTATGCACAGCAGAACGTGTAACTGAAACTCATCCAATGGCAAAATTATTGGGTGATGTCAAAGATTTTGAAGATTACAAGCAGAAAATTGTCAGACAACGGCAGTTAAAAAAGAAAACTGTCGAATCAGTAAAAAAGTATCTTCAATACAAGGATATAAAGTTACTTGAAACGCAGATAGAGCCTACTGAAATTCAAATGCCGTTCAAAGAGGATTCAAAAAGGGTTCAAACGCTGTTCAAAAATAATTCAGAAAAATATGAGTATTTAATAATCCATAATCCACAAGATGAATGGATAGAAAAATTTAAGCAAACAAAGGAGTATCAATTGTTGTATGAAGAAAACATTTGTTAAAACGCAAAATATGAAAAACTTTATCGGATTAGTCGAAAACCTAATCAACAAACCAAAGAATATTCCGAAAATGGGATTGGTATATGGAGAACCCGGACTTGGTAAATCTCAAACAGCTTTGTGGCTTGCTTGTAAGTATGACGGAATTTATTTAAGAGCATCAAATCTTATGACAGGCAGATGGTTTTTGGAAGAAATGGTTAAAGAGCTTGATGAGATTCCGAGATTTTTGACTTCGGATAACTTTAATATCGTTGTTAAAAAATTGAAACAAAATCCTCAGATAATTTTCATTGATGAAATTGATTATCTGATGAATAACTATAAGTCGATTGAAACTTTGCGGGACATTCACGATGAAACAGACTGTCCGATAATTTTTATTGGAATGGGGTTGGCACACAGAAAGCTTGAACGATACAAGCACCTTTATGACAGATTTTCAGAAATTATAAAGTTTGAAACATTTGGAGTAAATGATTTATCTCAAATTATCAATCAGCTGTCAGAAGTTACATTTACCCCCGATGCTATTGAATATATCCATTCAAAATACAACAGATTCAGGCAAATTGTCCAGTTAATAAACCAAATGGAAACTTTTTCAAAAGATAATAACTTAACGGAAATTACAAAAGAAATTATGGAGCAGATTTTATGAATATAAAAAAATTGGCAAGACATTTAAAAGAATTTACCCTTGATGAAATTGAAATGATTGCTGAATGCGATGTTAAAACAGAACTTGAACAGCTTTTGAACGAGAATAAATTGGTATTTGAACAAGGTTTATATAAATATAAGGAAGAAAAGCTAAAACAAGAATTTATCATTTGTGCAAAACAAACAACAAATTATCAGGTTATTACAATTGATACCGCGATTGAATATTTTTTAGAAAATTATGTCATAAACAATTGTAAATATAATACTTATAGAAAATATCGTGGAATTTTAAAGCACCACATTTTTCCATTTTTCAAAAACAAAAGCTTAAATGATATTACTTGTAATGATATTCAGAAATTTTACTATTTTTGTAAAGGCAGAAATTTGCCACCAAAAGTGCTGAAGAATACTTTGGCACTTTTAAATCAGGTGATTAAGTATTTTCAGAATCTTGGAATAATTGATAGGACTTGTAATTTTCAGGTTCGGAGATTATCCAACAAAACAAATTTTACAGTAGACAGAATAATTTTTGAGGTATAAAAATGACTAAATTAGATAAATTAAAACAGGCAGAGCATTTGTATGTGTATGAAAACCAACCACTTGATTTTATTGGTGCAAAACTTGACCTTTCGCGCAGGACTTTATTCTATTGGAAAAAGGAATATGACTGGGATAAAAAGAGGTTTAAAAAAGGCAGAGAACAGGAATTGTTTAATCGGGAGCTACTGAATTTTGCTCAAAAAATTATGGATAAAATTTCAAACGATATTGATAATAACCAACAAACTCCACAGGCAGAAATGTATTCATTGATGAACATTTTGAAAAATCTACCACAAGTAAAACAACAAATTGCTGAGCCAAAACAAAGTCAAAAACCAAAAACGCTATCGCCGGAACATTTTAAACAAATTGAAAAAGAATTATTCGGAATTGGATATGAATAAATTATCCTTTAATCATTTCATACTGTTTTTTAATCCTGTATTTAAACAGTTTCAAAAATCTTTCCGGCCCAAGGACTTTAAGAGTTGGTCCGAAAGATAACAACTTAATTAAAACTTCTATTTCATCTGTTTTGCGGTAGTAGATTTTTGTAGTACAGGTTTGAGTATTATCATCAAATTCACTGTTTTTTCTGTACGTTGAAAATTCAACCATAAATCTTTCTATGGCATTTCTGTCATTATATACTTCAACGACAACGGGTTCTTCGCAATCAAACTTTTCGATGTGCGGTTCAAGATTTGGTTTGCCCTTAAACGTTTCATTTGAACTTCTGACCTCAAGTATTCTTCCCATATTCAGACAAACATAGTCTAAAATTTTGCCTTTAATAATTCGTGCAGCAAAGAATCTAAACTTGTCATCTTTCGGTGAATTTTTGCAAGCAGTAAATCTTAGCAAATATCTATTTTATGTTTATGATAAAATCAGCATTGAGAAAGAAATATGATTAAAAACATTTTTATTACAGCATTAATAATACTATCTTGTCTTTCATCAAACTGTTTTGCTATTACAGAATACAAAAAAGTTGATTTGAATGATGCAATAGATATTGCACAAAAGAAAAATTTAGACATTAAGGAAATAAGACTTAATATCAAAATTGCAAAAAACGAAATTAAACAGGCAAATAGGCTTCAAAATCCGGAAATAAATACCTTTTGGAACTTTGGTAAATCGGGGCAAGGTAACCCTCAGCAAATAGGCATGACACAAACTATTGAATTGGGCAAGAGGGGTGTACGTAAAAAACTTGCAAAAGCTAATCTTGAACTTGTTAAAGAAGATGTTAATTTTCAAGAATTTAATTTAAGAATGGACGTAAGAGAAGCATATGTTAAACTTGTAGGAGCTAAATCAATTTTAAAAACTTACGAGGAACAGCAAAAATTATTAGAAAATTTACTTGAAATCTCAAAGAAAAAAGCTGCAGCCGGTGCTATTGCTGAAATGGATGTTATTCAAGCACAAATCGCACTTAACCAAATGATAACGGAAGTTAATAAAGCAAGAGTGAATGTAAAAACCGCAAGAATAGACTTTAATCAAGTAATAAATACTATTGACGGCACATATGACAGTAAAGACGAAGAATTACCAACAAAGGGTGATTTTGTTGATTTAAACATTCCTAAAATAACTGCAAAACTTCCAACTTATGAATATATAGAAGAAAACTCGCTAAAAAACAGATTTGATATAAAGGTAGCAAAAAACAAAATCGAATCCGCAAAGAAGAATTTAGCAGTTGTTGTTCATCAAAGAATACCCGATTTGGAGCTCGAAGGGGGATACGGTTTTCAAACAAAAGGAATGTCGGATAATGGAACATATAAATCAGGCGGTTACGTAGGAGTAAATTTAGTTAATTTGCCTGTTTTTTACACATACAGACCTGAAATTCAAAATGCAAAATTTCAAGTTGAACAAGCTGAAACAAATTATGAATCAACAGTAAATAAAGCAAGAAAAAGTTTAGAAAATGCTTATGAAAAATTTGTAACTTCACAAATGAACTTAAATTATTACAATAACAAACTCATAAAAGATTCTAATGAACTTATAAAACTTTCAAAAAGAAGTTATGAGGCAGGAAAATCAAACTTAACAGCATTAATAGTAATGGAACAGCAATATCGCGAAATTGTGTCAGGTTATGTTAATGCCCTATCAGATTACTATATTGATTGGGTTGAATTTTTAAGAGAAATAAACAAAGAGGATTTTGATATTGATGAGAAAACTCTTTAATGAACTGATTAAATTTTCAATCAAAGGCAGATATTTTATTCTAACTATTGCTGTAATTCTTTTATCATTAGGTATTATTTGTCTTAAAAATCTTGATATTGAAGCATATCCCGATTTTACTCCGCCTATTGTTCAAGTGATAACACAAATGCCCGGTAAAAGTGCTGAAGATATTGAACGGCTTGCAACAATCCCTCTTGAAAAAGAGTTAAACGGTATAAACCACGAAAAAATGCTTTATTCATCTTCATTATTTGGTTTATCTGTAATAAAAGTTGTTTTCGATAAAGATTTACCTTCATCTTTGATAAGAGCACAAGTTTTAGAGAGAATTTATCAAGCAGATTTACCTGATGAAGTTAAGCCTGAATTAGGGCCGGATGCTTCGCCTATTGGTGAAATATACAGATATACACTTGAATCTGATTATTATAATTCAATGACATTAAAAGCTCTTGAAGATTGGGTAATGGAAAAAGCCTTTAAACAAGTTAAAGGAATAATAGATGTAAACAGTTTTGGCGGAAGTGTAAAAACATATAATATAATTCTTAACCACGAAAAATTAAGATTTTATAATCTTGATGTTGGTGAAATATATGATGCAATAAAAGAATCAAATTCAACCGCAGGCGGTAATTATATTTCTAATAATTCTCAAGCATACATTATTAGAGGCATGGGACTTTTTGAAGATATAAAAAGTCTTGAAGATACTGTTATAACATCACAAAAAGGTATTCCAATCAGAGTAAAAGATGTTGCTAAAGTTACAATAGAGCCTGCCATTCGTATAGGGCAAGTGGGTAAAAATGAAAATGATGATGTAGTTGAAGGTATCGTTTTAATGAGAAAAGGCGAAAATCCTTCTCAAACTATTAGAAATCTTCAAAAATCAATGGCAGAAGTTAAATCACAGCTTCCAAAAGGGGTTAATTTAATTCCTTTTTACCAAAGAATCGACCTTATAAATAATACAATGCACACCATTGCACACAATGTATATTTGGGTATTTTCTTTGTTTTAATTGTTTTATTTGCTTTTATAAAAAATTTCAGAATAACATTAATCACATCTTTAGTTATTCCTTTGGCATTAAGTTTTGCCTTTTTATGTTTTAAAATATTCAATATCCCTGCAAATCTTTTAAGCATGGGGGCTGTCGATTTTGGTATATTAATTGACGGTGCTGTAATTTTAATGGAAAACATTTTCAGGTTAATTTCTGATTATAAAGAAGAAATAACAGGAAAAAAGAAATCTGCTTTAATATATAAAGCTGTCAAAGAAGTATATAATCCGATTATTTTTTCAACATTTATTATTCTTTGTTGTTTTATGCCAATTTTAGCTTTTGACGGTGTTGCAGGAAAATTATTCCGCCCTCTTGCTTTTACAATGGGTTTTTCTTTAATTGGGGCGGTATTATCTGCAATTATTATTTTACCTGCAATTTCAGTTATTTTATTGAAAAATAAAAACCTTGAACGCAGGGAAAATAAAATTCTTAATAAAATTACAAATTTCTACGAGAAAAAACTCGATTGGGTATTTTCTAATTCACGCAAATTCCTTGCAAGTGTAGGCATAATGTTTATAGGTGCGATTATACTTCTATTTTTTATAGGGTCTGAATTTTTACCAAACCTTGACGAAGGTAATATCTGGCTTAGGGTAACAGTTTTACCAAGAAGTACAACAATAGACCAAAGTGTTGATGTAGCAAGAAAAATCAGAACTATACTAAAAGAATATCCCGAAGTTACGAATGTTGTATCTCATATAGGTTCGGCCGACGACGGAACAGACCCTAACTTATTATCCAATATTGAAATTATGGTTGATTTAAAACTTGCAAAGAATTGGAGAGCAAAATTTTTAAGAAATAAACAGAATTTAATTAATGATATGGATAAAAAATTATCCGAAATACCGGGAATTACAACATATTTCACGCAGTATATTCAAGATAATGTTGAAGAAGCAATATCAGGTTCAAAAGGGCAAGTTGTATTAAAAATATACGGGTCAGATTTATATGAGCTTCAAAATTTACAAGATAAAGCCGTTGAATTTTTAAGCAAGGTTAAAGGTGTTGTTGATTTATCTTATGACCAAATAATCGGGCAGCCGCAATATCAGATAAAAATAGATAGAGCTAAAGCTGCAAGATACGGTTTAAGAAGTGATGATATTCAAAAAGTGGTAGAAATTGCAATCGGTGGGAAAAATGCAACGCAATTAATTGAAGATGAAAAAAGATTCAATGTATTTTTAAGATTAGAAAAACAAGATAGAGATAGTTTAAGAAAACTTGAAAATATTATTGTTAAAACTCCGGAGGGTATATCTGTTCCTTTATCGAATGTTACTGAAATTACAACCGATAATGGTGCTATGATTATTACAAGAAGTGAAAATTCAAGAGTAGCAATAGTAAGATTTAATATAAGAGGTCGTGATTTAGGTTCAACAGTAGCAGAAGCACAAAAAATACTTGATAAAAAATTGGAATTAAAAGACGGTTACAGATTAAAATGGGCAGGACAATCGGAAAGTCAAAGAAATGCAAATATAAGGCTTATGGTTATTCTTCCTGTTGCACTTTTGATTATAAGTCTGATTTTATATTTATATTATAGAAAAAAACGGTTTGTTGGTGTTACTTTATCATCAATACTTTTGACTTTTTCAGGCTGTATATTTGCCTTGTTTTTGACAAGAACATATTTTTCTATATCAGCAGGAGTTGGTTTGATTGCCGCAATAGGTGTTTCAATTCAAAATAGTGTAATTATTTTATCATCACTTGTTAAGAATAATATTGCAGATGATGAAACCATTAAGTATTTTGCTGTTCAAAAATTAAGGCCTGTACTATCTGCTTCAACTGTTGCCATTTTAGGTCTTTTACCTGCTGCACTTTCAAACGGAATAGGTGCACAAAGTCAAAAACCTTTTGCAATAGCAATTATTGGCGGTTTGACCATAAGTACAATATTTACGATATTTTTAATCCCTCTTTTATATAGATTAACAGGAGTAAGTGTTGCAAAAGAGGAAAAGGAGCAAATATGCAAAGAATAAAATTAACTATAATATTTTTATTAATAATTATAATATTACCATTATTTTTATGCGGATGTAATAAAAAAGAGGATAATATAAGGGTACAAAACAAGATAATAACATTGTCTTTAGAACAGGAAAAAAATGCAAAAATTACAACTGATTTCGCAAAGAATATGGAATTAGATATGACAATAACTATTCCTGCTCAATTTAGGGCACAAAACACTTTAGTAGATAAAATTTATGCTCCACTTAACGGCAAAATAGAGAAAATTTTTGTTGAGCCTGGTATTGTTGTAAAAAAAGGACAAGAAATTGCCTTAATTAAGACGGATGAAATAGGTGCGATTCAACTTGAATTTTTAGAAAAAATACTTGATATAGAAGGCTCTATAAAAGAAATGACAGCTCAATATAATCTTTCAAAACAAGAGTACGAAAGAGAGCATACATTATATAATGAAAAAATTTCATCATTGGCCGATTACCAAAAAGCTCGTGCACAAATGGAAAAAGATAAAGCGGCACTTACTTCACTTCAAAATAAAAAATCCGCACTGGTAAATGTATATAGACAAAGGCTTGCCGTATATGGCGGCGGCTCTATTGATACGGTTTTAAAAACAAGAAAAATCTATCCTTATGTATCACTTAAAGCATCAAAAGGCGGTATAGTATTAGAAAGAAATGTAAACGAAAACGAATTTATTGAAAAAGATAAAGAATTATTTAATATTGCAGATTTATCAACAATTTGGCTTGTCGGCTATGCTTTTGAAAAAGATGCGTCAAAATTAACCAAAGGTGAAAAAGTAACGGGTAAATTAGAAGAAGGGGAAAATAAAAATACTTTATTTGATAAAATAGAGGGCACCCTTTCTTATGTATCGCCAATTTTAGATAATACAACAAAAACTCTTGAAGTAAGAGCAGATATTGAAAATAAAGATTTTAAAATCAAGCCTAATATGTATGCAGAAATGTTTGTAGATATAGGTCAAAAAGAAACTTTAGTTATACCAAATGATTCTATTGAACAATACGGTGATTTTTCATTTGCTTATGTAAAAATAAAACCAAATACTTATGAGGAAAGAAAATTAGAAATAGGACACAAAAACGATAAATATACAGAAATTCTGTCAGGCATAAAAGAAGGTGAAGAAGTTGTTGTTGAGGGTGCTTTTTCACTATTGGGTGAAAGTATAAAGAATAGTGAAAAGTAATTAATGTAAACTATACCAAGTACCGCGCCCTTTTGAGTGCTGTGTTAAATATCCTTTATTAACAAGACTTGCGATAGCTTTCTTTAATGTATTACGATTGGATGCCGTATATTTAAGAAGTGTTGAATTTGTTCCCCTATCTTGAGCATCAAAATATTTTAAAATAAGCATTTCAAGTTCTGTTAAATCTTTATTATCTACATTTATTCCTTTTTCATTCAATTTATATTCAAGTCTTAATAAATTTTGGTCAGAAACTAATAAATCTTATAAAAATAAGAAAGAAAAACTAAAAAATGAAGGATAAAATACAAAAC
>Ga0256404_1001779_pt1 | contig 50302 bp, 55 predicted proteins | sample RumenRJG_01DNA_FD_185990 | JGI IMG/M metagenome (GOLD analysis project Ga0256404, IMG submission 185990) | Bovine rumen microbial communities from Lethbridge, Alberta, Canada - RJG_01 | ecosystem: Host-associated > Mammals > Digestive system > Stomach > Rumen | place: Canada: Alberta | collected...
AAAATGGTTCATCTTTGCCATATTAGAACAACTGTGTTGATACGAGATTTTTATCTCAAATCAGCACTTTTTTGTTATTTTAGGGCATTTTTGGTGGGGTTCAAATCCCGTTACCGATTAAAATGCCTATTTTTTAATTGGCTTAAAATTGTTATCTGTTATGCATTACCACGAAAGGTCTTGAAAAACCACGAAAGCTTATTGTTGCCCACGAAAGGTACACGAAAGCACCACGAAAGGTCAAGGCTATCCTGTAAGATTACAAATAAGTTTGTGAGAACGAATATTTTGTTTGTGAGAATGGACAGTTCAATTGACAGAACAAAACTTTTGATATATAATATTATCAAATACTAAGCGAGGTATGAATATGGAAATATCTTATAACAAACTTTGGAAGGTCTTAATAGACAAAAATATGAAAAAAATTGATTTAAAAGATTTGGCTGGTATTAGTTCATCATCTTTAGCCAAGCTTGGTAAAAATGAGCCAGTAACTTTAGAAGTATTAATGAAGATTTGTGAAGCTTTAGATGTTAATATTGGCGATATCGTAGAATTTATCAAGAAGGTGTAAAATGAATAAAGTTTTAAATATTGCTACTGTATTTAGTGGTATTGGTGCTCCTGAGCAAGCATTACATAAATTAGGAGTAAAGCATAAAATAGTATTTGCATGTGATAATGGTGAGATTGAGATAAAAAAAGATGTGGATGAAATTAGATCCGAGATTTCAAATATTAAGCCAAAAGATGTAAATGACTACATCAAAAAAATCTATGCTAGTAGTGGAAAACATAATTATATGAAAGACAGCTACTTTGCAAATTATGACATAAACGAAGAAAATTGGTATGAAGACATAAGGTTCCTCGATGGCAAACCTTATAAAGGTAAGGTCGACATCATGGTCGGAGGCAGTCCGTGTCAAAGCTTTTCTATTATTGGAAAAAGGGCTGGACTAGAAGACACTAGAGGAACACTTTTTTATGACTATGCAAGGCTTATTAAGGATGTTCAACCAAAAGTTTTCATATATGAAAATGTTCCTGGAATGCTAACGCATGATAAGGGAAACACATGGAAAGTCATTAGTTCGGTTTTTGATTCTTTGGGATATAAAGTATATAAATCCTTATTAAATGCAAAGGATTATGGTATCCCTCAGGATAGAACCAGATTATTTGTTGTTGGATTTAAAGATAATAGTGTTAATTTTGAATTTCCTAAGCCAATTAAGTTAAAAACTTCGTTCTTTGATTATCTTGAGGATAATAATAGTGTAGAGGTGAAACATTATCTTGGAAAGAAGGGATTTGAGTTTGTTACAAATCCTAAGTATAGAAATAGAGCAAGAATTAATCCTGAAATCATCCAAACGCAAAAAGCAAATCAGCAGTTTAATTGGAATGGAGATTTTGTTTTTGTTCCATATGAAGAAATCGCAAATAATGAAAAAATACTTGAAAGAGCATATGTTTCAGAATGGAATGGAAGACGCGGAGTCATTAGACAGTTGACTTATAGAGAATGTTTAAGATTGATGGGGTTTAGTGATGATTTTAATGTTGTTGTTCCAAATGTGCCTGCATATCGACAAGCAGGAAATTCAATTGTTGTAAATGTTCTTGAAGCAATTTACAAAAAGATTTTTGAGGCGGTGAACATTTATGAAGATTAAATTAGCTACAGTTTTTAGTGGTATTGGTGCAATTGAATTTGCTTTAAAAAGATTAAATATAGAACATGATATAGTTTTTGCTTGTGATAACGGCGAAAGAGAAGTCTCTTATGATCTTGAAAAGGAACGAGAGGCTGTTCGAAAACTTAATTCAATTGATGAGAAAAGAAAATATGTTGATAATTTATACTTGTCATTAACAAGTTCAAAAAACTATGTTGAGCAAAGTTATTTAGCAAATTATCCTCATTGTAGTAAAAATAGATATTTTCAAGATGTTGTTTTACTAGATGGTAGAGATTTCCATAATCAAGTTGATTTATTCGTTGGTGGAAGTCCATGTCAAAGTTTCTCTTCTGTTGGTTTTCAAGCCGGATTGGAAGATACTAGAGGAACCCTATTTTATGAATTTGCAAGGCTTGTGAAAGAAATTAACCCAAAAGTATTCATATATGAAAACGTTAGAAATCTCTTAAATCACGATAAAGGAAATACATGGAGAGTTATTAAGCAGGTTTTTGATGAATTAGGATATGACTATAAATTTGATGTGTTAAATGCCGCTGATTATGGTATTCCACAAACTCGTAGACGATTATTTGTGGTTGGTTTTAGGAAAGATTTAAATTTAAACTTTAACTTTCCACCAGCAACTAAAAAACTTAAATATGTAATGAAAGATTTTACTGAAAACAAGTGTCATATTGGTGGAATGTCATATGACAAGAGTGGAAATATTGTGTTTGATAATATACCTGGTAAACCTGATGAAAAGTACATACTAAGTCCTAAACTATATGATTATGTAATGAAGACAGGAACCAAAACGTTTGTTCAGCGTGTTGAAATTAATAAAGATATTGCTAGAACACTATTAAAAACAATGGGAAATAGGCATAGAGCTGGAGTAGATAATTATGTTTCATTTGATGGAACAGAAAATCTTGGGTCAGTTAGAATGCTAACGGAAAGAGAAGCACATAGACTTATGGGCTTTACGGATGACTATAAAATCATAGTATCTAGAGCTCAAGCTTATAAACAAGCAGGTAATTCTATAGTTGTAGATGTACTTATGGAAATTTTAAAGGATATTGTTAAAACAGGTGTCTTTGATTAAAGGAGGTAAATGGAATGCTTAAGTTAAATGATGAGAAAAATATTCTTGAGGGCGAACTAAAATTAAGCGACTGTGAGCGTGAATTTGTTGTTAAGTGGCTTAGTGGATCAAGTCAAGCTAGTTTCTTTATAGGTGATACGCAAGAACTACATGATGAAGTTAAGAATTTTATTCATGGCAAACATAAATGCTATTTAGACCTACCTTCTTATGTCAGTTATCTAAAAATTGTTAAGCAAATATCCGCCAAATATAAGTCAATGTATCATGGACCAATTGATAAAATTGATGATTATATAAGTAAGTACTCCCATATTAATCAAGAAGATGCTGTCGTTATATTAAGTTATGATGAAAATGATAGGTATATTAGAATTCTCAATGATAAATCAGGATATAACAACAATAGACTGATTTTTGGGGATAATGCTCTTAAAAACGGCGATGACTTTAGGCACTCTTTTATGGGAGGAATTACAAACATCAAGATAAAAAAAGAAAACGATAAATATTTAATGTCAATTAGATTAATAGATAACTGGAGGGACGTTATTATGCAAGAAAAAGGAAAAAAAGTAAATTTAGAAGCACTCGTTAATATATATAATGATGAAATGTATCAAAATATTAATGATGGAAAGACAAAAGAGGAAGCTGCTCAAATCTTTGGTGTAAAATACGCTCCATTACTAGAAAATAATAAAGATAAATTTACTTACAAAGACATTGTTGATAACTCATCTTTCAAAGGCGATGAATTAAAGGATGCAGTTGCAATTGGAATCAAAATGTCCTCAGCTATCATATGGTCATCAGATTTTGCTGAAGAAAATGATTTAATAGATGACAATAATGATGGAAATTACAAAAAGTTTAAGAGCCTATTAGGATGGTTTATAAAACAGTTAAATATTAACAATGGCTTAGAGTCAGGAACTAAGACTTCGGGACAAGGTTATAAAGAAGGCTCCGCTATAAGAGAACAATATAAAGAGTGGCGTGATTATGGTGATTTTACACTAGACTGTAATATTATTGCGGGCTATCAAAGTGCATTTTCAAAAGTAAATTATATTAATAAAACTGAAACTGGAATTAATGTTAGACCTAGATTTGATAAGGCTACTAAAGAAATTGTTAGTGTATACATCGATGTATACGATCCAGATAATGTTTTTACAAATGATATTTCCAACATTGTTGAGACAGAATATAAAACTAGAGATTTAGAGTTGTTTGATGGCAAAGAGCCTAACGATTTATTAAAAGAATTATTTGATAATTTTAAGAAAGTAATTGAAACATTAACATTACCAAATAATAAAACAAAAGAACTTCCAACTCGTAGTCCAAGAACAACTAAGATTCATCCATTAAACGCAATTCTTTATGGTGCTCCAGGAACTGGTAAAACATATGCCACAGCTGAATATGCGGTTGCCATTATCGAGAATAGAGATATTAAAGATGAAGACCGTGAAGAGTTGATGAAGAGATATAGAGAACTTCAAAAAGAAGGAAAGATTACATTTACAACTTTCCATCAAAGTTATGGATATGAAGACTTTATTCAAGGTTTAAGACCAGAAACAAAAGATGGTGTTATGGAGTTCAAACCTGTTGATGGAGTGTTCAAGAGAATTGCTGATAAAGCATTAAATGATAACAATAGTAATTATGTAATCATTATTGATGAAATCAATAGAGCTAATATGTCTAAGGTTTTAGGTGAATTAATCACTTTAATTGAAGAAGATAAGAGATGGGGCGAAGTTAATCAATTATCGGTTACACTTCCATCAGGTGAGGTTTTTGTCGTACCGAATAACTTATATATCATTGGTACAATGAACACAGCTGATAAATCTATCTCAATCATTGACGTTGCGTTAAGAAGAAGATTTGAATTTATCGAGCAACAAGTAGATCCATCTAAAGTGGCTGATACTAAACTAAGAGAAGTTCTTAATAAAATTAATTCTAAATTAAAGGATGAGACCGATAGCACAGACCTATTAGTAGGTCATGCTTACTTTATGAATAAAACTATTGACGATTTAGATAAATTGCTTAATAGAGCTATTATTCCTCTATTATATGAATACTTCTTTGATAATGGAAAGAAAGTAAAGAGTGTGATTGAAGAAGCAATTAGTGACACAGGATATAAAGTTGATTCTAGTACGTTAGGAAGAATAAAAGTTGTAAAGGAATGATAGGATGGCTACGATTATTAATCAATTTGAAGAGAAAGTAATCAAGAATAATAGTCTTCCTGTCGAATGGCAATCCGAATCTGCTCTTAACGAATTAGAAGAGTTTCTTCAAGAAAACTGGAATCAAAGAAAAGCTCTTTATAATGATGAGGAACTATATACAAAACAACAGTTTTTAGGCTTTACTTCACGAAGAGGTATATCGACTAAAAACTATGTTGGAACGATAGTATTTAAAGGTCAACAATTAAATATTTATCCTAAAATGTTTAGAGAAGAAAAAGAAGACGATGATACTTCAGAACTCGAACTAAATCATTTGATGGGTAATTTGATTCAATGGTTAGAATACTGCTCAAAGTTTGAGTTTCCTTATATCAACATAAAGAGTGAACTTAAAGGTGTAGATAATCTTAAGGAATTATTTATTACAGTATTTGTTAAGAATCTAACTCAGTGCTTTGAAAGAAGTGGATATTTCCAATATGAAGAAAAGACTGAGGACTTATCTTCAATAAAAGGAAGATTTGATATTAAAGATTACTATACAAGAAAATATGCTAATGGTGTATTGGATAAATTCCAATGCACTTATTCTAGTTTTGAATTTGATAACCTTTTGAATAGAATCATTAAATATACTTGTAAAAAGATAATTACTGATACTAGATCATCAAATCAAAAAGCTATTAGATCGATTCTTACCAAATTATCTGACGTTGAGGATGTAAGATGTACGCCGAAAGACTGCGATAAGGTAAAACTTGGTAAGATGCATGCTAACTATAGAATCATTTTATCTATGTGTAAGATGTTTTTATTAAATTCAACATCGACATATACAGTAGATAATGCTGAATCGTTCTGCTTTTTATTCCCAACTGAATTATTATTTGAAGGGTTTATTGGTGGATTTATTCAAGATGTTATTGGTGGTCAAGGTAAGGTCAAGCTTCAAGCAAGCGAGATGGATTTAATTGACTCAATAATAATTGATGGCAAAGAGATATCAACAGGTGGATTCAATATGAAACATGATATTCTTTGTGATCTAGGCGATAAGGGAATATTCGTATTAGATACAAAATATAAGCAAATCCAAAGACTAGAAGGCAATACTGAACAAGAAATAAGCCACATTGTGAATAATGAAGTTTCTCAAAGTGACCTATATCAAGTTATTACCTATGCATCAAAAAGAAATACAGATAAAGCTTATTTACTATATCCAACCTATAGATTTGAAGATATAGAAACCAAAGCTCCTATAATGAAATCTAAGGTTAAAGATAAAGACGGATTAGAAAAAGAAATTAATGTGCATGTTGTTAGATTACCTTTTGTCTTTGAAGATGACATAGATAAAGTTAAGAGTAATTTAAAACAAGTTATAAAGAACATATTCGATTAGCAGGAGGTACCGATGTCACAAAAGAACGATAATTTTTTTAACGAAAAGAAAGAGTGGTCCGAGGTTAAGGACGAATTATTAGGCTGTTATTTTAAACCTTACTTTGCCAAAATTATTCATGCTCGATATCCGATATTATATGTTGATTGTTTTGCTGGAAAGGGAAAGTTTGATGATGGTAAAGATGGATCACCACTTATTGCTTTAGAAATAATTGATAATGCAATTGAAAGCAGTAATGCGGAAATACCTCCAATAGCTACTTATTTTATTGATTTAAACTATGCTGAAGACTTAAGAAATAATTTACCAAAGCCCAATTATAGAAGAAATATTCAAATAATTGATGGCAAATTCGAAGATAATATAGAGTTAATATTATCCAAAGCAGGTAAAGCAAATGTCTTTTTATATATAGACCCATATGGGATTAAGGCATTAAATGTTAAACAATTATGCTCGTTTATAAATAAGTACTCTTTAAAGGGCGTAGAAGTTCTTATTAACTTTAATTCCTTTGGCTTTTATAGACAAGCATGTAATGTTTTAAACGTCAAAATAGATAAGACCGTTCAAGGTATGTCAGAATTTTTGATTGAATATGATACTTCAAATGTAGAAAGTGAAGAAGATTTGAATACTATATTTGGTAGCAATTCATGGAAAGATATTGTTACACGTTGTAGAAACGGAAAAATAACAGCATTTCAAGCTGAAATAGAGTTGTCTAATGAATTTTGTAGAAATCTAACGAAAGGCTTTAAATATGTTTTAAATATGCCTATTAGAAGAAGTACTGAAATTAATCCAAAATATAGAATGGTACATGCTACAAATCATGCTGATGGTTGTTTATTGATGGCAGATAACATGTATAGTAGAAGCGAAGAATCAAGAATTAAACGAATGAATGGTCAAATGTCTATGTTTGAACTTGATGTAAATGACCGCGATATTATGTTCGGTGAAAAAGAAAATAATCTATTAGAAATGTTGACTCATGAATGGATTGAATGTAGAGATTTATTTTGCAACTATTATCTAAACTATGGTGTGACAACAAATACTAGTGGATTATTTCAAATACTAAAGGACAATGAAAATAAAATTGAAATAAGGAGAGATCCAGCTATTTCTGAAAAAACAGGAAAACCAACGAGATTTTGGAGCTTTGGTAAAGGTAATAAAATATATGTGAGGATGAAGTGAAATGGAAAAGATAACGAGAAAATCACTACTTTATAAAACTGAAGTAGAATATGGTGACTATACAGCCAACCATGTTTTAGGCTGTCAACACGGCTGCCTATATCCTTGTTATGCTTTCAATATGGCAAAAAGGTTTGGAAATGTAAAAACCTATAAAGATTGGATAACTCCTAAGTTGGTATCAAACGCTCTTGAACTTTTAGATGTAGAAATACCTAAACTAAAGAATAAGATTAAATCAGTCCAATTATGTTTTACAACAGATCCATTTATGCGTGATTATCCTGAAGTTGGTGAGATGACACTTAAAATTATTAATAGACTAAACCAGGATAACATAAAAGCTGTAATACTTACAAAAAGTGCTCTACCTGAAGATTTGCTAAAAACATCAAAAATTAATGAATACGGAATCACTTTGGTTTCTCTTGATGAGAAATTTAGAAAGAAATATGAGCCGTTTACTTCAAACTATGATGATAGAGTGAATGCACTAAAAAAGCTTCATGATAATGGATATAAAACTTGGGTAAGCATTGAGCCATACCCAACTCCAAATATATGTGAGCAAGATTTAAACGAGATTCTTACTAAGATATCTTTTGTAGATTATATAGTTTTTGGCCGCCTGCACTACAACAAGGAGGCAACGGCATATAAAGAACATAAAAAGTTTTATAATGAATGTTCAGCATTAGTCGAAGATTTTTGCAAAGCTAACAATATAAGAGTTCATATTAAAAATGGAACTAAAACCGATTAAGTAAAGGAGTGATAGGATGTTCCAAACTAACACGTTTTTAGAGTTTATAAAAAACAGCGATATATCTAGTAAAATACAGGATAGCGTGTTTAATTATTGCGAACACCATCATTCTTTTTTGTGCCAATGCATTTATGATTACGATGTATATCGAGTAGTGGATGTATCAAATGTAGATATTCATATCAACGCAGTATGGATTGATGATAATAAAGAATCATCACTAAATTTTGATATTGCCGTTGAAGTTGATGCTGAAGTCGAAGGTGTATATGGAAAACATCATGACCACGATTGTTTTAATTCTCATTTTTGGTTACTAATCAATTGCAAAGGTGATTTAAAAAACAAATTAAATGACTTTAAGATTGTAGGAATCTATGAATATGATGGAAAGAGTAAACCAAAGAAGCCGTTGTCTGGCGACTTGGTTCCTATCATTAAAAAAGAAGACTACGACACATATGCAACTGAAATATTAGAAAAATATTATCCTGAGGCGTTAAACTCCGCAATAAGAGTAGATGCTGAAGCATTAGCCAAACGAATGAAATTAACCATAGTTGAGGCTAATATTACAAATGATAGATCTGTATTTGGACAGTGTTTTTTTAATGATTCAGTAGAAGAATTATACGATAGCGAAGGCAACCCTTATAAACAAGAGATAAAGAAGGGTACAATACTTGTTGATTCTTTTGCAACATTTCTTTATTCATTTGGATCGAGAAGTATGACTATAGCACATGAATGCGTACATGCATATTATCATGGCAAGGCATTTATGTTCGCTCAGCTGTTTGATAAGGACTTAAAGTTTATAGGATGCAAAGTTAATGGTGGTACACAAGGATTATCAACTAGTCCGGTTTATTGGATGGAAAGACAAGCCAATGGTATTGCACCATGTATTTTAATGCCTTTTAAGCCATTTCAAGAATATGCACTTAAATTGATTAAAGATTATCATCAAATTTACGGTGGTAATGTTATCGATTTATTGCCCCATGTTATCGAAGAATTAGCTAAGACATACGACGTTACAATTTATGCCGCTAAAAAGAGGCTACTAGATGTAGGTATTCACGAAGCAGCTGGAGTTAATAATTGGGTTGATGATAAATATATTCGTCCTTTTTACTTTGCAAAAGGCAGTCTCCAAAAAGATGAAACCTTTACTATAAGTACTGCTAGTTTTTCACATAAATTATTATTTTCTAATAAAGATTTGTTCATGGATCTTATCGAAGGAAAATATGAGTTTGTTGAAAATCATGTTGTTTTAAATGATCCGATTTACATAAAAAAGAATCATAAAGGTGACTTAGTTCTAACTGAATATGCTCGTTTGAATTTAGATAAATGTGCTGTTAAATTTAAATGCAAAGCTATTAATAACGAATACGATAATAGCCTAACTACAATTTGTTATTTATGTAGAGATGTTTCAAAAGAAGTTGAATTTGATTTACAAGTAACTAAAAATCCTAATATTATTTTCAGCAAAGAAGGGCAAGAAAAACATGCCAAACATAGCGAGAATGTTAATGAAATTGTCAAGAACATCTCATCAATGCGTTTTGGAGAAATATTAAAATACTTGATGGACTTCCTTCAAATCAGTGAGAAAGAACTTAGTATCGATGCCGATGTCGATGAAAGAACAATAAGAAGGTATTTAAATGGTGAAAATAAAGACCCTAACAAAAAAACTATTGTTGCTATCATAAGAGCTTTAGATTTGCCACCAAGAGTTAGTGATATCATTTTGAAGCGTGCAGGAATTTCACTTGTAGATGGTGATGTCGTTGATGATGCTATTGTTGATGTATTAATGTGTTTTAGAGAATCTAACTATAGGGAAGTTAATAGATTTTTTACTATGAAAACAGGTGAGCCTTTGACAAAACACAAATCATAAAAAATATTCGGACAGGGGTTGTCCGTTCATAATTATAAATATTTAGAGGATTTATACCTTAATTGGTATGGTCCTCTTTTTTTATGCTCATTTTTTGAAAACAGTCGATATTTAGGCACTTTTTAAGCGGACAGGTGCTGCCATAGAGATAAAAAAGAAGTGTGATATTATTCAATCGAAAGATGAATTTTAAGCATCTTTTCTTGGAAATTTGCTACTTCCAAGGTATCCGACCCTATGAAGAATAGCTACCTTTGTAGGGATCGCAATCGGATGCGAATCAATAACTAAATAATTAGCAGTCAAACCTATTGCGAAGGAGCGATTGCAAAGAGTCAGATAAGGCTTAAAAGCTGTATCTCTTTTTGTTTCGCTCATCCACATTAGGTGGTCATGCTTTGAAACCTTTTCTGACAAAGAAATTAAGTCAAAAAGGAGACAAAGTAATGACAAATTTTAACAAAAATGAAAAAAGGATGGCCTACCTTACTAAAGAGGCAAAATCACACCCTGAAACATGGGTAGAAGATGTGGTTGATAAATATGTATTTGATGTTGGCAAGGATGATCCTAACTATCAAGAAAAGCTAGATAAATATCAATACATTATGGACTTTCAAATTGATTGGTATCACCCAAGCAAGAATCGTGTGTACGCATACGATTTAGAAAATAATACCTATATCTACTTAGATAGAGAATTATTCCTTAGATATATGCGTCCATATTGGCGTGATAAAAAAGAAGAGCAACGTCATAGACAAATAATGGTATCGCTTGATGAACTCCATGATTTATATGAACTTGAACTAGATGAACATGGGCGTCTTATTACTAAAGATAATTACTATCAATTCAGTTACGAAGATGATGTAGATGAAGAAGATGCTAAAGATATCTTAAATGAAGAATTAAAAAACGCAATTAATCAAATGAAACCTATAAATAGAGAGGTTGTTGATTTACTAATGAATGGTAAAAATGCAAAAGAAATCGCTGATATACTGGGTGTTTTACCATCTACAATAAGCCATCGAATTAAGAACATAAAAATTATTTTAGAAAAGTTTAGAAAAAAATAATCAAAATTTTCACTTTTCTATCTATAAGTGTCCCTTAACTCCTGAAGGAAGAAGAGTTGCAAATAATCCTTCAAATAAATTCAGGAGGTAAGAACCATGAAAAAGCAACACAATTACAAAAATGGTTACCGCAAAAGAGAGCCAAGACTAGAGGATGAGCTAGTCGCAACTCTTATCTCAATTTCCGTTGTAACGAGATCGTTAGCCAAGAAAGTGATGATTGATTCACTTAAAAATCAAAACAAGAGAGGTAAATCATGGGCAAGATGAGTGAACTTGATTTAACTCTAAAAGAGTTAAGAGAATCTGCTACAAAGATTATTTCTTTAGTAGATGACCTATATTCTTTATTTTCTTCTAAACCAACGGAGGATGAAAGTCCTAAAGAAGAAAAGAAAAAACTAACTTTAGAAGAAGTTAGAACCTTACTTGCAGCTAAGAGTCGTGATGGTTATACAGCTGAGGTAAAAGCATTACTAAAGAGTTTTGGTGCTAACAAACTATCTGAAGTTAAAGAAGAAGACTATGAAGATTTATATCTTCAAGCCGAGGTGATTGGTGATGGCGAGTCCAACTAGTCATTCGGATTTGTTTAGCCCATCTTCTGGGGCAAGACTCATCGCTTGTCCTGGAAGTGCTAAAGCAAGTAGGGGTATCCCTGAAAAGATTTCTTTATTCTCAAGTGAAGGAACTGATGCACATGAGTTAGCTTCAGTAAGACTATTAAACAGTCTTGGTGAAAAAGCCGAAATAAACACTGGCGACTTAACTTGGTACAACAAAGAAATGGAAGATCATATCGCAGGTTATGTATCTTATTGCAATGAAAAAGTAGCTGAAGCCAAAGAGAAGACAAAGGATGTCGTAACAATGGTGGAACAACAAGTATCTACCGATAGATACGGTGATGGACTATTTGGAACTTGTGACTTTGCAGTCTTAGCTGATGGTGACTTAACGATAGTTGATTTGAAATATGGCATGGGAGTAAAAATTGATGCTACCGATAATGTTCAATTAAAAATTTATGCTTTATGTCTTATTGAAACATTCGGCCATCTATATGACATCAATAACATCAAATTGTGTATCTATCAACCAAGACTATCTAATGTATCAGAATGGAGCATTACAAAAGATGACCTATATAAGTGGTCTGATACTGTTCTTAAAGATGCAATTAGAAAAATCAAGGAAGGTAGCGAAGAATTCCATCCAGGCAAGCACTGTAAATTTTGCAAAGCTAAACCAATTTGTAAGGCATTAAGAGATAAGAATCTCGATGTCGCAAAGAAGGAGTTTCAACCACCGTTTCTATTAACTGATGAAGAGATAGAAGAAATATTGGATCAAGCAGAAGATATAACCGAGTGGTTAAACACAGTAAAGGACTTTGCTTTGTCAGAAGCCATCAAGGGTCACAAATACGAAAAGTACAAACTTGTAGAAGGTAGAAGCAATCGTAAGTGGACTGATGAAGATGAAGTCGCAAAAGTAGTAAAAGATGCAGGATTTAATCCATATGAAGAGAAAGTATTAAGCGTTACATCCATGCAGTCGTTAATCGGAAAAAAGAAGTTCGAAGAATTATTAAATTCTTACATCTTCAAACCAAAGGGGAAACTAACCCTAGCTAAACGTGATGAAGATAAAAGACCTGAAGTCACAACAGCTGAATTAGATTTTAAAGATTTAAATGAAAAAGGAGACAATAACAATGAGTAAAATTATAAATCCAACAAAGGTAATTACAGGTAAAAAAACTAGATGGAGCTATGCAAATGTATGGACTCCAAAGGCAGCTAACGAAGGTGCTACACCTAAGTATTCAGTTAGCTTAATCATCCCTAAAGATGATGTTCAAACAATCGAAAAGATTAAGAATGCTATTAATGCAGCTTATCAAGAAGGTGAATCTAAACTTAAAGGTAATGCAAAAAGTGTTCCTGCACTTGCTGCTATTCACACACCTCTTCGTGATGGTGATGTAGAACGTCCTGATGATGAAGCGTATAAGAATGCATATTTCGTCAATGCCAACTCTGCAACTGCACCTGGAATCGTTGATGTAGATTGCAATCCAATCTTAGACCATAGCGAAGTCTATAGTGGTGTTTATGGTCGTGCATCAATCACTTTCTATGCTTACAACAACAATGGAGCACGTGGTATCGCAGTAGGACTTAACAATCTTCAAAAGATAGCTGATGGCGAACCTTTAGGAACTAAGTCTACACCTGAGAGTGATTTTGGTGGCGATGATGATGGATTCCTTGATTAAGTCATTACATCTTGATATCGAAACCTACTCAAGTACAGACTTAAACAAGTGTGGCGTATACAAATATGCCGAATCCAACGATTTTGAAATATTGCTGTTATCGTATGCAATAAACAATGGAAAAGTGGAGGTGGTTGACCTAGCACAAGGTGAGCCACTTCCAGGATTCCTGGTTGATGCCATTAAAAGCGATGATGTAATAAAGTACGCATATAATTCAACATTTGAAAGAGTGTGTTTATCAAGACATCTTGGAATAGAAAAAGGAAAATATCTGTCGCCTGATTCTTGGAGATGCACTATGACTTGGAGTGCTTATTTAGGACTCGCTTTTTCACTAAAACAAGTAGGTGAAATATTAAGACTTGATAAGCAAAAACTAAATGAAGGTAAGGATTTAATCAAATACTTTTGTGTTCCATGTAGGCCAACAAGCAAGAATGGATATAGAACTCGTAATTATTACTACCATGATAAAGACAAGTGGGAGTTATTCAAAAAGTACAATATCCGTGATGTTGAAACTGAAATGGCTATTCAAGAACGTATTAGTAAGTACCCTGTTCCTGATTTTGTTTGGGATGAATATCACCTATCAGAAACTATAAACGATAGGGGTGTTTTAGTAGATGAAACTCTAGTTGATAATGCCATCGACTTTGATGAAAAAACTAGGGATTTAAATATAAAAACCCTTCAAAACCTAACTAAATTAGATAATCCAAACTCTGTGGCACAGCTTAAAAGTTGGCTCTTTGAAAATGATGTCGAAGTTGAAACTTTAGGTAAAAAAGAGGTAGCCAACCTTATAGGCTATGCCGATGACAAAGTAGTGCAACAAGTACTATTACTACGCCAACAAGTATCTAAATCTTCAATCAAGAAATATCTCGCAATGAAGAATGCAAGATGTAGTGATGGTAGGGTTCATGGAATGTTTATGTTTTATGGAGCCAATCGTACAGGAAGGTTCTCTTCAAAGATAGTGCAACTGCAAAACTTGCCACAAAACCATCTTAAAGACTTAGCTGAAGCAAGGGCTCTTGTGAGAGGTGGAAACCTTGATGCTGTTGAAATCCTATATGAAGATGTACCTGATACATTATCGCAGTTAATTCGTACTGCCTTTATTCCATCAAAAGGGCATAAGTTCATCGTATCCGATTTCTCTGCTATTGAAGCACGTGTTATTGCTTGGTATGCAGGGGAAACTTGGCGTATGGAAGCATTCAAAAATGGTGAGGACATATATTGTGCCTCAGCATCACAAATGTTCCATGTTCCTGTAGTAAAACACGGAATCAATGGTGAGTTAAGACCAAAAGGAAAGATTGCGGAACTTGCACTTGGCTATGGCGGATCGGTTGGAGCACTTAAAGCTATGGGTGCAATTGAGATGGGTCTTAATGAAGATGAGTTAAAGCCACTTGTTGAATCATGGAGAGTAGCAAATCCAAATATTACTAAGTTTTGGTGGGATGTTGATAAAGCAGTCATCAAGGCTATTGAAAATAAAACAACAGTTAAGTTTAAGAATTTAGAATTTGCATATCTTGGTGGGACTCTTTTCATCACTCTTCCAAGTGGAAGAAGACTTGCTTACTCAATTCCTAAAGTTGTTGATGGGCAAATCACTTATATGGGTTTATCTCAAGCAAAGAAATGGGAACGATTAGAATCTTACGGACCAAAGTTTGTTGAAAACATCGTTCAAGCAACAGCTAGAGATTTACTTGTGTATGCGATGAAGAATCTAGATCTACCGATAGTTATGCATATTCATGATGAAGTGGTAATAGATGCACCACTCGATTTAAAGGTCGAAGACGTGTCTAAGAAAATGAGTGAAGTTCCTTCATGGGCTAATGGCTTAATTCTTAATGCCGATGGTTATGAATGTAGCTTCTACAAAAAAGATTAATACGGAGGATTTAATATATGCATTTTTATATATCTGATGTACTTCAAAAAGAAACTAACTCTTATTATCCTCATGAGATAAAAGTGGTTGATGTTGATTCACTTAAGAAAGCAGTAAGCAAAGATTATGTTTGTGCTAAATACAAGAACTTTCATAGATCTAATGCTGATTTTATTATTGCGGATACTTTAGCACTTGATTGTGATAACACGCATACTGAAGATGAAAGCAAGTGGGTTGATATTAAAGCAATTAAAGAGATGCTACCAGGTGTTTCTTTTGCAGTGCATTATTCAAGAAATAACATGAAAGAAAAGCAAGGAAAGAAGGCTCGCCCTAAATTCCACATTTTCTTTCCAATTGAACCAATCAAAAATTATGAAGAATACAGGAAATTAAAAGAGAAGATATTATCAATCTATCCTTTCTTCGACTTTGGTGCAAAAGATGCAGCAAGGTTCTTTTATGGCACTAGCGAACCACAAGTAGAGTGGGTAGATGGTGATATGAATATCCTCGAATTCTTAGATGAGGATAAGTTTGCCAAAATGAACAGTGAAATAGTTATTGAAGAGGGTGGAAGAAATACATATCTATCCCATCTTGCAGCTAGACTATTAGTTCGTTTTGGTGAAGGTGATGAAACTTATAATGCTTTTGTTAAGGCAAATGAAGAAAGATGTAATCCACCAGTTGAAGATGAAGAATTAAAGATGATTTGGGGTAGTGCCTTAAATTTCTATAGAAACACTGTCTTGAAGAATCCTAACTATGTAACACCAGAAAAATATAATGATGATAAATCTTATCGTCCTGATGATTTTACTGATTTAGGACAGGCTACTGTCCTTAAAAATACATATGAGTCATGTCTTCGTTACTCTCCATCAACTAAGTTCTTAGTTTACACAAATGGTTTCTGGCAAGAGTCGGAAGAAAAGGCTCAAAGATTAGTTCAAAAACTAACCGATAAACAATTAAAAGAAGCACTAACTAGAATTGCAACTTTAAACAAGAAACTTGAAAATGGTGGGGTTTTTGACGTTATAGCAACTCTTCAAAAAGGTGAGAACCTTCAAGATAAAATCAGCAAGGATCTATTCAACGATGTTCAAGAACTAGAAACAAATAAGCAATATCTAAAGTTCGTTTATAAGCGTAGAGATAGCAAGTATATTTCTGCAACATTAAAGGAAGTTAGACCTATTGTTGAAATCATGCCAAGCGAACTTAATAAGAATCCATATCTTTTAAATACGCCTAGTGGCACTTTCGATTTAAGAAAAGGACTAGGTGGTTTTAGCGAGCATAAAGCTGAAGATTTTATTACCAAGATTACTACGGTATCACCAGGAAATAATGGCAAAGAATTATGGCTTGATTGCTTAGATAAGATCTATGGCGATGCTGAGCTTATTGATTATGTTCAAAAAATATGTGGGCTAGCAGTAATAGGTAAAGTCTTTATCGAAGCCATGATAATTGCCTATGGCGATGGTGGAAACGGCAAGTCGACCTTTTGGAATGCCATATTCCGTGTTTTAGGAAACTACTCGGGTAAATTATCAGCTGATGCTCTAACTACGAGCGTAAGGCGAAATGTAAAGCCTGAAATGGCAGAAATGGCAGGAAGAAGACTTCTTATTGCAAGTGAATCTCAAGAAGGAGCAAGGCTAAATGAGTCGATGATAAAACAACTATGCTCGACTGATGAGGTGATGGCAGAAAAAAAGTACAAAGACCCTTTTTATTTCACGCCTACCCATATGCTAGTCCTTTATACTAATCACCTTCCAAGAATATCAGGAAGCGATGATGGTATTTGGAGACGTTTAATTGTTATTCCATATACAAGAAAACTTACAGGCAAAGATGACATCAAGAATTATGCCGATTACCTTTATGAGAATGCAGGTGAATATATCCTTTCATGGCTTATTGAAGGTGCTAAAAAGGTTATTGATTCAAAGTTTAGAATTAAGGAGCCAAAGGTAGTAACTGATGCCATCAAGGAATATAAGGAACAATCAAATTGGTTTAGACATTTCTTGGATGATTGTTGTGAAGAAGGAAAAACATATAAGGTTTCATCAAATGAACTTTATTCAGCTTATAGGGATTACTGTTCAAGGATGTGTGAATTTACTAGAAGCACAACTGACTTTTACACCACTCTAGAAAAAAATGGATTTGAGAAATTTACTGAACGAAGAATCAAGTACATCAAAGGACTTAAACTAAAAGATTCTAGTACAGAAGATTTCGAGGAGTTCCTTACATAGTAAGGAAAATAGCCAAAATGACATAGTCTATCATGGTCATAATACAAACTATTGCATATAGCTAAAAAATGGCAAAAAAACACATATAGAAAAAGTTGTATATAGACAGTGATAGACCATGTCATTGGAGGTTGTTATGGAAGAAAAAAAGATTGAGCAGAAGCTTTGTAAAGAAGTGAAAAAGAATGGTGGTATTGCCTTAAAGTTTGTAAGTCCTGGATTCGATGGGATGCCTGATAGGTTGATTCTTATAGCAATAGGTCATATGGCATTTGTTGAAGTGAAAGCTGAAGGCAAGAAACCAAGAAAACTACAAGTCAAAAGACATGAGATGTTAAGAACGATGGGCTTTAGGGTTTATGTCCTTGACGATGAAGAACAAATAGGAGGAATAATTGATGAAATACGAACCTTATGATTATCAAAAATATGCAACTAATTTTATTGAAGAAAAACAAATCAGTGCAGTCTTTCTTTCGATGGGATTAGGCAAAACAGTTATTACTTTATCTGCATTATTTGATTTACTCTTTGATTCATTTGATGTTCATAAGGTTTTGGTTATTGCTCCTTTAAGAGTTGCTAAGTTTACATGGCCTAGTGAGATTGAAAAATGGGAACATTTGAAATTTCTTAAATACTCGGTTGTAGTTGGAACTGAAAAAGAAAGGAAGAAGGCACTTGATGAAAAAGCCGACATCTACATTATCAATCGTGAGAATGTTCAGTGGCTAATTGATAAAAGTGGTTATAAGTTCGATTATGACATGATTGTTATTGATGAATTATCAAGTTTCAAAAATGGAAAATCAGTAAGATTTAAAAGTTTACTTAAAGTAAGACCTTTAGCCAAAAGAATAGTAGGTCTAACTGGTACACCTTCAGGAAATGGACTTATGGATTTATGGGCTGAATTCAAATTGCTTGATTATGGCGTAAGACTTGAAAGATTTATAACTCATTATCGCAATAAGTACTTTATCCCTGATAAGAGGAATGGCGAAATTGTGTATTCGTATAAGCTAATTCCCGGTGCTGACAAAGTTATATATCACAAGATTTCTGATATTACGATGTCAATGAAAGCAGAAGATTATCTTAAGATGCCAAAGTTAATCTATAGGAACCATGAAGTTGATTTACCTGATAATGCAATAGAGGTTTATAGGAATCTTCAAGATGATTTCATTCAAGAACTAAAGGATAAAGATGAAGAAATAACAGTAGCAAATGCAGCTGTACTAACCAATAAATTACTTCAAGTTTCTAATGGTGCTTTATACACAGATAATGGATCAACATTTAAGATCCACGATGCAAAACTAGATGCTTTAGAAGATTTGATTGAAGCATCGAATGGAAAGCCAATGTTAGTGGCATATTGGTTTAAACATGATTTGGAAAGAATCAAAGAAAGATTAGATTCACTTGGTGTTAATTACGGTTGCCTTGATAAAGATGATGCAATCAGAAAATGGAATGAAGGAAAACTTAATGTTGGTTTAATTCATCCTGCATCAGCTGGGCATGGTCTTAATCTTCAAAGTGGTGGAAATGTAATCGTATGGTTCGGCTTAACTTGGAGTTTGGAACTCTATGAACAAACTAATGCAAGATTATATAGGCAAGGACAAAAAGAAGAAAGTGTAATAGTGATTCACATTATTTCAAAAGGAACTATCGATGAAGATGTACTTGATGTAATTCACGGAAAGGCAACAAGACAAAATGCATTATTAAAAGCGGTAAAAGCGGAGGTGTAGGATATGGATAAGAAGACTTATTTATGTAGATATCATAATATCTTGGAAAAGATAGAAAAGAAAAAGCAATATATCGACTTTTGCAATGAAAGAGCCTCTTCCATACCTGGTCCCGTTTATGGTGAAAGAATCAATAATCCTAGTCCAAGTTATGAAGCTCCATTTGTAAGGTGGATCTATAAAGGCATTGAAGCCGAAGAAGAGTTGGAAGAATTAGAAAAGAAAGCGGGTCTTGTAAGAATAGAGATTGAAAAGGCAATCAACACAGTTAAGGATGAAGACCTACAAATGATTCTAACTTATCGTTACATAGATTGGCTTACTTGGAGTGAAATAGCAGCTAAAGTTTATTATTCGGATAAGACAGTTAGAAGGAAACACGACCAAGCTATAGAGCTAATAAAAATTGACCAGGCGTGACCAAGCGTGTCCAATGGTGTCTTTGTCAATAGTGTGATATGATATAATTGGGCGAAAGCCATAGAGAATAATAGTCCATTTGGAGCAATCCTGTGGACTTTTTTTATGCAGTAAAAGGAGGAATGGATATGCCACATAAACCATTAAAACCATGTAAATATCCAGGATGTCCTAATCTTACCGAAGGTAGTTACTGCGAAGAGCATAAAGGACTTGTTGCAAAAGAATACAATCGTTATTCTCGTTCATCTGATCATAATAAAAAGTATGGTCGTGCTTGGAAAAGAATCCGTGATAGATATGCTAAAGAACATCCTTTATGTGAGCGTTGCTTAAAAGAAGGAAGAATTACTCCAATGGATGAAGTTCATCACATCTTACCAGTTAATCGTGGTGGTGGTAATGAAGAGTCAAACCTTATGAGTGTTTGTAAAAGTTGCCACAATAAAATTCATATCGAGCTTGGTGATAGACATCCTAACGAATTCTAGGGGTAGGGGGATTCAAATCTCTAAAAGATTTTATCTTGAAAATCGGCCCTGGGTTTCGTGTGTAAAAATCTTTTTTCAAACGGGGTATTAACCAAAAAATCAAACAAGGAGGTATTAGCCTATGGCTAAAGATGGTACAAATCGAGGTGGATATCGTCCTGGAAGTGGTAGAAAATCAAAACCTTTAATTGAAAAAATCAATGAAGGCAAAACAAAATCAAAGGCAAAATTTGATACTTTACTTCCTGAACCAGCTGAGTTTATAGGTGATGATATGCCACCTGTAAAGGAATACTTAAAAGCAAAACAAAAAAACGGCAAAGACTTAGTCGCTGAAGAAGTTTATAAAGAAACATGGCAGTGGTTGAGGGATAAAGGCTGTGAAAAATTAGTAAGTCCACAATTGCTTGAACAGTATGCAATGTCAGTCTCTCGTTGGATTCAGTGCGAAGAAGCAATATCTGAATTCGGTTTTCTTGCAAAACATCCAACAACTGGTAACGCAATAGCGAGCCCATATGTTTCTATGAGCCAATCTTTTATGAAACAAGTAAATCAAGTGTGGTTTCAGATATTCCAAGTAGTAAAAGAAAACTCATCGGTAGGTTATGGTGGTGCTAATCCACAGGACGATTTAATGGAGCGTTTGCTTAAAGCAAGAAAAACATAAAGATCATACATTTAATAAAAATACACATAGGTCACTCAATTGGGTGGCCTTTTTTGATGGAAGGAGGAATGCAAATGCTAAAAGTTATAGAACTGTTTTCTGGTATTGGTGCTCAGGAACAAGCATTAAAAGAAGCAGAAATAGAGCATAGAATCGTTGCTACAAGTGATATTGATTCCTATGCAAATAAAGTTTATGAAGCTTTGCATGGTGAAAAAATAAATCTTGGTGATATAAAAACAATTCAAAGATTACCTAAAGCCGACTTAATAACTTATTCATTCCCATGCACTGACATTTCAATCAGCGGAAGAATGAAAGGTTTTGATAAAGGTTCAAACACTGGATCATCTCTATTATGGGAGGTTCAAAGATTGCTAGAAGTTGCTCGTGATAATAACGAACTACCAAGATTCCTTTTAATGGAAAATGTGAAGAACATCATATCAAAAAAGTTTATGCCAAAGTTTCAAGAATGGTTGGATTTCTTAACCGAGCTTGGATATAAGAACTTTTATCAAGTGCTCAACGCTAAAGACTATGGTGTTCCTCAAAATAGAGAGCGTTGCTTTATGATTTCGATTCTTAATTATGATGGTGATTTCAAGTTCCCTGAAAAGCAAGAATTGAAGGTTAAACTTCGTGACTTACTTGAAGATGAAGTTGATGAAAAATACTTTTTATCCAATAAGCTCATTGATTGTTTTACTGATATGAAAAATCGTAACGGTCTAATTCGTGGGCTTAGGTTTAGGCCTAAAGGCAAAGACGAAGATTATGCCTGGACAATTACAACTCATGCAGGTAGTAGACCAACTGATAATTACATAATTGAACCAATTCCTGCAGCATTAAGAGGAAGATATGAAAGTGATGGAAAGATTAAGCAACATCTAGAACTTAAAGATGATGGAAATACAAATACAATCACTACAGTTCAAAAGGATAATTTAATCATTGTCCCTGAAGCTACAAAGAAAGGTTATGCTCTTGCTAAAGAAGGAGATGGAATTTATACCAACCGAGTCCAATACAAACGTGGTGTGGTTCAAAAAGATAAGATTCCTACTCTTAAAACCAGTCCTAACGATGTAGCTGTTGTTACCAAAGATATAAATAATTTGATTTCCATAAGACGCCTCACTCCACGTGAGTGTTTTCGTTTGATGGGATGGTGTGATGAAGATATTAATAGAGCCTTTAAGACAGGCGTATCGGATACACAACTATATAAAATGACAGGCAATTCCATCGTTGTTAATTGCCTAACTGAAATATTTAAAAATTTAAAGGAGATTATAGAAAATGTTTGAAAAAGTAAATCCAAAACATCCAGATAAAATTGCAGATAGAATAGCAGGTGCTATTGTAGATCTAGCATATAAAAATCAAAAAAATCCAAGAATTGCAGTGGAAGTCCTAATCGGACACGGCAAATGTCATGTGATTGCAGAAACTAGTGTGTATCTAGACAAAAAAGATGTGATCCATATTGTAAGAAGAATCGCGGGTAAAGTTTATGTAGATTACACTGAAGTTCCTCAAGATAAGCACCTAGCTGATAATCAAGAAGAAAAAATAAGATGTGGTGACAACGGTATCTTCAAAGGCGTGCCACTTACTAAGGAACAAAAGAGTTTATCGACAATTGCAAGAAATCTTTATAGCAGATTTCATAGTGATGGAAAATACATTCTTGATAATGAAAAACTAGTCATATGCCAAAGTAATGCCAAAAACTATGAACTTCATAGATTGTTTCCTAAAGCAATTATTAATCCTTTAGGCGAATGGACAGGTGGAACTGATGTAGATACAGGTGCTACCAATAGAAAGCTTGGTTCTGATATGGCTGATTCAGTAACTGGTGGTGGATTGCATGGCAAGGATCTATCTAAGGCAGACGTGTCTGTCAATATTTATTGTTTCTTAAAAGCACAAGCTACTAATCAAGTTGTCGAGCTTTCATGTGCTATTGGTGATGAATACATAGACAATAGACCATATGAAGAAATAGTAGAAATTGCACGTGAGTTCATTAATGACTTAGGTGGCTTTGAGAAATTTGCTGAATGGGGGTTATTCTAATGAAGACAACGTCTAAATTTGAATTGGTTGATATCAATAAATTAATCCCTTATATCAATAATGCACGTACCCACTCACCAGAACAAATCAATAAGTTAAGAGCAAGTCTTCGTGAATTCGGCTTTGTTAATCCGGTCATTGTTGATAAGGATTTTAATATCATCGCAGGGCATGGAAGAGTTGAGGCTGCTAAAGCTGAACACTTAACCGAAGTGCCATGCGTTTTTGTTGAACATCTAACTGAAGCACAAAAGAAAGCCTATATCATTGCTGATAATAGGATGGCTCTTGATGCAGGATGGAATGAAGAACTTTTAAAAGTTGAATTAGAAGCTTTGGAAGCTGAGGCATTCGACCTTTCATTGACTGGATTTGACGAAGATGAATTAACGGATTTGTTTAAAGGCGAAAAAACTGAAGTAGAAGATGATGATTATGATTTAACAGCTGCTTTAGAAAAAGCAACCTTCGTTGAAAAAGGTGATATATGGGTTGTTGGTAGACACCGTCTTGTTTGTGGTGATGCCACTAATCCTGAAGATGTTAATAAACTTATGGATGGTAAGAGAGCAAACTTGATCCTAACTGATCCACCTTATGGTGTATCTTTTAAGTCGTCTAGTGGTCTTACAATTCAAAATGACTCCATTAAAAATGAGGAGTTTTATCAGTTCTTACTTGCTGCATTTAAGAATATGGTTGCACATGCTGAACCTGGTGCGTCAGCTTATTGTTTCCACGCTGATACTGAAGGACTTAATTTTAGAACCGCATTCATTGATGCAGGATTCCATCTTGCAGGATGTTGCATTTGGGTTAAAGATTCTTTGGTTTTAGGAAGAAGCGATTATCAATGGCAACATGAACCAGTACTTTATGGTTTTTTAAAGAATGGCAAACACAGCTGGTATTCTGATAGAAAGCAAACAACTATATGGAACTTTAAAAAGCCAAAGAGAAATGAAAACCATCCAACATCTAAACCATTAGATTTACTTTCATATCCTCTTCAAAACTCTTCTCAAGAAAATGCAATTGTTATTGATACCTTTGGTGGTAGTGGCTCGACTTTGATGGCTTGCGAGCTAACAAATAGAATCTGCTACACGATGGAACTTGATGAAAAATATGCGTCAGTAATCCTAAGAAGATATGTAGATAACACTCATGACGAAGATGGTGTTTATTGCATTAGAAATGGTGAACAAATACCTTATAAAGATTTGGTTAAAAACCTCGAATAAATGTGGCCAAATCACTTGATATATTTTGCTTTTAGAGTGATGTATATATGTGAATTTTGGAGGTGCAAAATGAGTGAATTAAGAGAGAAACTTTACAAGATTTGTGAAGAAACCGAAACATCAAAAGAAGGTATGGAAAAGCTGGTTGATTACTACATCAAATCGCTAGGATGGTCAGAAGAAAAAGCAGTCGAGTATGCAATCAGCTTATTCCATAAAGGAACAATTAGAAAAATCAAATTTTTAGGTAAGGATGGTAAGGAACTATGAGTAAAGAAGAACTTTTAAAAGAGTATCCGATTGGATCTAGAATCAAACTGTTAAAAATGGATGATATTCAAGCACCACCTATTGGAACGCTTGGTACTGTAATTGGAGTAGATGATGCTTTGTCAATTCTTGTTAGATGGGATAATGGTTCTGGTCTTAATGTTGTGTATGGTGAAGATAAGGTTGAACTTATTTCCATAGCGTAAACTAGCACTTTAAATATATAAAATATATTTAAAAATATACACAAAATGACTTGATATATAAGTGTTTTAGAGTGATATATATACACGACAAAAGGAAAGAAAGTCGAGGATTAAAACATGAAAAACACTGAAAAACAAATTCAAAACATGAAGGAACAAACAATAGGTGTTGAGGTTGAAATGAACAACATCACAAGAAGAAAAGCTGCAAGCCTTATAGCATCATTCTTTGGAACACAAGCTTGGAATGCAGCAAGCGAATATGGTTACATGACATGGGCTTGCAAAGACCAACAAGGTAGGGTTTGGAAATTTCAAAGAGACTGTTCAATTGATGGACCAGAAGAAGAAAAATGCGAAATGGTAACACCAATCCTAAAGTACGATGACATCGAAACTTTACAAGAGATTATTAGAATCTTAAGAAAGAACGGTGCTAAGTCAGATGCAACAAGAGGATGTGGAGTTCACATTCACATTGGAGCAAACGGTCATTCACCAAGGACAATGAGAAACCTAGCGAACATTATGGCAAGCCACGAAAACTTGTTAGCAGAAGCCTTAGAACTTGATAGAGGTAGATTGAACCGTTATTGCAAAACAGTTGACCCTAATTTCTTAAGCCAAGTAAATAAAAGAAAGCCACAAACAATGAGTGCATTCGCAGACGTTTGGTACAAGAGTCAACATTGCGATTATGGAAGAAGCCAACATTACAACGATTCAAGATACCATATGCTTAACTTCCATGCGACATTTACAAAGGGAACAATTGAATTTAGATTATTCCAATTCGATGCACCAAAAGATGGAAAGCAAAACGGACTTCATGCAGGACAACTTAAAAGCTACATTCAATTATGCTTAGCCTTAAGCGAGATGGCAAAAGAAGTTAGAGGAGCATCTTGCAAACCTCAACAACACGAAAACCCTAAATACGCAATGAGAACATGGTTACTTAGACTTGGGTTCATTGGTGAGGAGTTTGCAACTGCAAGAGAGTTCTTAACAAAACGATTAAGTGGTGATGCATCATTTAGAAGTGGAGTTAGACCACAAGTTGGAGGTGCTGCATAATGAAGTATTATTTAGCATATGGTTCCAATCTTAATGTAGGACAAATGAAATATAGATGTCCTAAGGCGATACCAGTTGGAAGATTTGAACTTAAAGATTATGAGCTTTTATTCAAAGGAAGTAAGAGTGGTTCCTATCTAACAATCGAAAAGCATGAAGGAAAGGTTGTGCCAATTGGTGTATGGAAAGTTGATGATAGCGATGAATTATCACTTGATAGGTATGAAGGATATCCAAGTTTCTATTATAAAAAAGAACTAGAAATTGAATTCACCTCATTTAGAGGATTAAAGGTTCATTCAAAAGCGTTCATATACATTATGCATGAAGAAAGAAAAATAGGAATTCCAAGTAAAGCCTATGTTCAGACATGTCTTGAAGGATATAGAAATTTTGGTTTTGATATAAAGCATTTAGAAGATGCACTAAAGATTAGTTTTAAGGAGGTCAAGTAAATGGCAAATAACGGCAATGTTGTAGTAAAGAAATGTCCAAAGTGTGGAAAGGAATATAGGGGTCACCCTGCGATTTCAAGAGAGGATAATGTAACGCCAATTTGCCCTTTGTGTGGCACACGTGAGGCTTTAGAAGGGCTGGGGCTAGAACAGTCCGAGATTGATAAAATAATCGCACAAATTCCAAATGTCGAAGATAAATGAAAATTGAAGACTAAAATATAGTTTGAGGATTCCAAATTCGGAGTCCTTTTTCTTTGGTAAATGGAGGTAATGGAATTGAGAAAACTTAAAAAATATGTGCCAACTAAGTTCAAGGCCAAAGACTCCAAATACGATAAAACAAAAGCAGATTATGCTGTTAGCTTTATTGAATGCCTATGTCATACAAAGGGTACATGGGCAGGAGAGCCTTTTGAACTTATAGATTGGCAAGAACAAATTATAAGAGATTTGTTTGGGATCATAAAACCAAACGGCTATAGACAGTTTAATTATGCTTATGTTGAAATACCTAAGAAGCAAGGCAAATCCGAACTAGCAGCTGCAATTGCTTTATATCTTTTATGTGGTGATGGTGAAGAAAGAGCAGAAATATATGGATGTGCTGCTGATAGGCAACAAGCATCGATTGTCTTTGAAGTAGCTGCCGACATGATTAGGATGTGTCCTGCACTTAATAAAAGATGCAAGATATTAGCTGCTACAAAAAGAATAGTATTTCTTCCAACTAATAGTTTTTATCAGGTTTTATCAGCTGAAGCTTATTCAAAACATGGATTTAATATTCATGGCGTTGTTTTTGATGAACTTCATACTCAACCTAATAGAAAACTTTTTGATGTTATGACTAAAGGTTCGGGTGATGCAAGAATGCAACCTCTATATTTTTACATTACAACAGCTGGAACTGATACTAAATCTATCTGCTATGAAACACACCAAAAGGCTAAGGACTTACTTGAAGGAAGAAAGATTGACCCTACATTTTATCCAGTTATTTATGGAGCAGATGTAGATGATGATTGGACTGATCCTAAGGTTTGGAAGAAAGCAAATCCATCACTTGGAATAACTGTTGGGATTGATAAGGTCAAAGTCGCATGTGAATCTGCAAAACAAAATCCTGCAGAAGAGAATACATTTAGGCAGTTAAGACTTAATCAATGGGTAAAACAAGCAGTTAGATGGATGCCTATGGAAAAATGGGAGGCTTGTAAATCCAACTTTAAACCTGAAGATTTAAAAGGTCGTGTATGTTATGGTGGATTAGACCTGTCTAGTACAACTGATATTACAGCCTTTGTTTTAGTATTTCCTCCAACTGAAGAAGATGATAATTACTACATCTTACCTTATTTTTGGATACCAGAAGAAAATATGGAAGCAAGAGTTAATAAAGATCATGTTCCATATGATGTATGGCAAAGGAAAGGCTATATTGAAACAACTGAAGGAAATGTTATTCACTATGGTTTTATCGAAAGATTCATAGAGGAACTCGGTAAGGTTTACAACATAAAGGAAATTGCCTTTGATAGATGGGGAGCAGTTCAAATGACTCAAGACTTAGATAATATGGGGTTTACTGTTATTCCTTTTGGTCAGGGCTTTTCTTCGATGTCACCACCTACAAAAGAACTAATGAACCTGGTCTTAGGTAAAAACATAAAACACAATGGTAATCCAGTACTCCATTGGATGATGGATAATGTGTGTGTAAGAACTGATCCAGCCGGAAACATAAAGATGGATAAGGCAAAATCAACCGAGAAAATCGATGGTGCAGTAGCACTTGTAATGGCTCTAGATAGGGCAATTAGAAACAATAAAAATGATGGGGAGTCCGTGTATGACAAGCGTGGGCTTCTTTTTATTTAGGAGGGATAACAAATGGCGTTATTTAAAAGAAAAGCTAAGGCTAGAGATAAGCCTCAAGATAAAACCGCAGGTAGTCAATACACGTTTTATATGGGTGGAACTGTAGCAGGAAAAGCAGTCACTGAAAGAAGTGCAATGCAAATGACTGCAGTTTATTCATGTGTTCGTATTTTGGCTGAAGCTGTAGCAGGGTTGCCACTACATTTTTATAGATACAAAGATGATGGTTCAAAAGAAAAGGCGATAGATTCTAATCTTTATCACTTACTTCATGATGAACCTAATCCTGAGATGTCATCTTTTGTATTTAGAGAAACGCTTATGACTCATTTGCTTTTATGGGGTAATGCGTATGCTCAAATCATCAGAAACGGAAAAGGCGAGGTTATTGCTTTATATCCTTTGATGCCAAATAAGATGAGTGTTGATAGAGATGAAAATGGAAAACTCTACTATACATACCAAAGAAGTCAAGATGAAGGAAAAGAAGCAGGCACAGTAACTTTATCAACTAGAGATGTTTTACATATTCCAGGGCTTGGATTTGATGGCTTGGTTGGGTATTCACCAATTGCTATGGCCAAAAACGCAATAGGACTAGCAATTGCTACAGAAGAGTATGGAGCCAAGTTCTTTGCTAATGGTGCAGCACCAAGCGGAGTTTTGGAGCATCCAGGAACGATAAAAGACCCTGCAAGATTAAGAGAAAATTGGAATTCAACATTTGGAGGTTCAGCTAATAGCGGTAAGGTAGCTGTTCTTGAAGAGGGAATGAAATACACACCTATATCTATTTCACCAGAACAAGCACAGTTTCTTGAAACTAGAAAATTCCAAATTAATGAAATAGCAAGAATATTTAGAGTCCCACCTCATATGGTTGGTGACCTAGAAAAATCAAGCTTTTCAAATATCGAACAGCAATCATTAGAGTTCGTTAAATATACGCTAGATCCGTGGATTATACGTTGGGAACAATCTTTAAATAGGGCGTTACTTAATGTTGATGAAAAAAAGACCTATTTCTTTAAATTCAATGTTGAAGGACTACTTAGAGGTGATTACCAGTCAAGGATGAATGGTTATGCCATAGCAAGACAAAACGGATGGATGAGTGCAAACGATATAAGAGAACTTGAAAATTTAGACAAGATTTCCGCTGAAGATGGTGGAGATCTTTATTTAGTTAACGGCAATATGCTCCCACTTAAAGATGCAGGAGCTTATGCAAATAAAAACAATAAGGAGGATTCAACTGATGAAGAAGTTTTGGAACTTCAAAAAGGTGAAGAACGAAACAGGTCAGGAAGAAAGAGTACTAGAACTTAACGGTACAATCGCTGAAGATTCATGGTTTGAAGATGAAATCACACCAAGGATGTTCAAAGAAGAACTGTTAAGTGATAGTGGTCCTATCACCATTTGGATTAATAGTCCTGGTGGTGACTGTATCGCAGCTTCACAAATTTATTCAATGCTTATGGATTATAAAGATACTGTCACAGTCAAAGTTGATGGTATAGCAGCAAGTGCAGCATCAGTTATTGCAATGGCCGGAACGAAGGTCATGTTAGCACCTACTGCAATGATTATGATTCATAACCCATCAATGTCTGCCTTTGGTGAACGTAAGGACATGGAAAAGGCAATTGATATTTTGAATGAGGTAAAAGAATCAATCATTAATGCCTATGAAATTAAGACAAGGCAATCAAGAACAGTTCTTTCTCATTTAATGGATAGTGAAACTTGGATGAATGCCAAAAAGGCAGTTGAGCTAGGTTTTGCTGATGAAATATTGACTGATGAAAAGAAACAAACTCCAACTGAAGCCTATATGTTTGGTTCAAAAGAGTTTGAGATGTCATTAGTTAATAAAATCACTAAAAGAGTCCCTACTCTTAAAAAGGGTCGTAATGTCAACGAATTAAAAGACAAATTAGTCACAATCAAAAAATTAATTTAAGGAGGATATAAAAATGACTAAGCAAGAATTAATTGAAAAGAGAGCTAATCTTTGGAAAGGAATGAATGCCTTTCTTGAAGCTCAAAAGAAAGACGATGTATTAAGCCCAGAAGATGATGCTAAATACAAAGAGATGGAAACTAGATTTGATTCATTAACTAATGAAATCAAGCGTATGGAAAGAATGGAAGCAATCGAAGCTGAATTAAATAAGCCTCAAAATGCTCCAATCGTTAATAAACCAATGGTAGCAAATGAAGATGAAAAGCAAGGTCGTGCATCTAAAAACTATAAAAAGAGTTTCTGGAATGCAATGAGAAGTAAGGCTATTAGACCTGAAGTTGCTGATGCACTTCAAATCGGCACTGACTCAGAAGGCGGATATTTAGTTCCTGATGAATATGAAAACACACTTGTTGAGGCACTTGAGGAAGAAAACATCTTCCGTAAGATTGCTCATGTAATCAACACATCTTCAGGTGATAGAAAAATCCCTGTTGTCGCATCTAAAGGTTCTGCATCTTGGGTAGATGAAGAAGGAACTATTACTGATAGCGATGATGCATTTAACCAAGTATCTATCGGTGCATATAAGCTTGGAACACTTATCAAAGTTTCTAACGAACTTTTAAATGATAGTGCATTCAATCTTGAAGCCTATATTTCTAAGGAATTCGCAAGAAGAATTGGTACTAAAGAAGAAGATGCATTCTTCAATGGAAATGGTACAGGAAAACCTACAGGTATCTTTAATGCTACTGGTGGTGCTCAAGTTGGTGTTACTACAGCAAGTGCAACTGCAATTACTGCCGATGAAATTATCGATTTATTCTATTCTTTAAAGGCACCTTACAGAAAGAAAGCTGTATGGGTTCTTAACGATTCTACGGTTAAGGCAATCAGAAAACTTAAAGATAAGAACGATAACTATTTATGGCAACCTGCGTTAACTGCTGGAACTCCTGATACTATTCTTGGTAGACCTGTCTACACATCTAGTTATGTTCCTTCAATTGCAGCTGGTGCTAAGACTATCGCTTTTGGTGATTTCTCTTATTACTGGATTGCAGATAGACAAGGAAGAATCTTCAAGAAGTTATCTGAACTTTATGCTGCAACTGACCAAACTGGATTCGTTGCTACTCAAAGAGTAGATGGCAAGTTAGTGCTTCCTGAAGCAATCAAAGTTTTACAACAAAAAGCAGGTTCAACTAGCGGAACAGGCTCTAACTAATTTAGGAGGTGGCAGATATGGAGGCTAGAGATTTACTTGATTCAGTAAAACAAAACCTAATTATTGCATTCGATGATGACGATAATTTGATTTTATCTTTTATCCAATCTGCCATCGCTTATGCAGAAGGATATCAACATTTGGATGGTGATTACTACAAAACTAATCCTATGAGTGAAACAACAAAGCAGGCAATCATTATGCTTTCAACTCATTTCTATGAATCTAGAGATGGAGCGACAGCAGGCTTCTTTGCTGATAACACAAGTGGATCTAGTAATGTATGGAACACCATCCATAACCTTTTAAGATTGGATAGAAATTGGAAGGTGTAGGCTTATGGGATTAGGACTTATGAACAAGAAAGCCAAGCTTTGTGAAAGGCAAAAAACAATCGATTCTGAGGGCTTTAGAAGGGCAAAGTTTAAAGTTTTATATGAGATTCGAGTATTTGTTGAAGAAAAGCATGGAAGCGAACGTTGGGCAAATTTAGCTAAATTCTTTGAGGCTACTGACATCTTTAGATTTCGAGTTATTCCAAATTTTAAAGTTAAGACATCACATTTCATTCTTTATAACGACCAGGAATACGACATTTTATCGGTTGAGAACGTTAAGGGCAAATCTATGTATCTTGAGGTTCTTGCCAAACGAGTGGAGTCATCAAGTGGCTAAGTGTACTTATAAACTTCCTGAAGATCTACTTAAAAAGATGTCTAGGCTTGGTAATAAAATGGATGAAATTGCTAAAGCAACCCTAGAGGAAGGTGGCAAAGTTGTACTTGATAAAACAAAATCAAATCTTGAAGCATCGATTAGTGCAACATCAAGTGGGCAGCTAGTCAATGCTTTAGGTTTATCTCCTGTTAAGGTAGATAGAAACGGTAACTATAACATTAAGCTTGGATTTGATGAACCAAGAAAAGATGGTACGTCAAATGCTATGGTGGCCAACATCATTGAATATGGCAAGCCAGGACAACCAGCTAAGCCTTTTTTGAAGAATGCAAAAATAGCAACTAAATCAGAATGTGAAGATGTGATGAAAAGAAAACTAGAAGAGGAGATTAACAAAGCATGAGTATTTTAGAAGAAGTAATCAGTTTGCTTTCACCACTTAAAATTCCAATTGAAACTGGAACTTTTAGTGAAGAAACACCCGACTCATATATTGTGCTTGTACCTTTGCTTGATACTTATCCATTAAATGCTGATGATAAGCCACAAATTGATAAGCAAGAGTTAAGAATAACACTTTATACAAAGTCAAATTATATTCATTTAAAAAATCAAATAATCGCACGTTTAATCTCTAATTATTTTTATATAACCGAGAGAAGATATGGCGGTTATGATACTGATGCAGGCTACCATCAGTACACAATAGACGTAGCCAAAACCTATGAAATAGAACAAGAGGAGGATTAAATCTATGGCAACAATAGGATTAGATAAACTTTATTATGCACCGATTACTGAAGATAGTAATGGGAATGAAACATATGGCACTCCAGTTCAACTTGCAAAAGCAATCTCTGCTGAACTTTCAATTGAATTAAACGAGGCCACTTTATTTGCTGATGATGGACAAGCTGAAGCAGTAAAGGAATTTAAATTTGGTACGCTTTCTTTAGGTGTCGATGATTTAGGTAACGAAAATGCTGTCGCACTAGTAGGAGCAAGAATTGATGCAAACGGTGTGCTCGTTTCAAGTGGCGAGGATGTGTCTCGTTATGTAGCAATTGGTTTTAGGGCTAAAAAATCTAATGGAAAATATAAGTATTTTTGGCTTTATAGAGTTCTATTTGGAATTCCTGCTACATCACTTGCTACAAAAGGTGATTCAATTACATTCTCAACTCCAACAATTGAAGGTACTATTCTTCAAAGAAATAAAGTTGACGGTGCAAATAAGCATCTTTGGAAAGCAGAAGTTACTGAAAACGAGTCAAACACAGCAATTATTAATGCCTGGTATGACGCAGTTTATGAGCCTTCATATGCTCAAAACAATAATGGAGGTAACAACTAATGGTTAACGAAAGAAGTGCAATCATCAAGATTGGTGATAAAGAATATGAGCTTTTACTCACAACCAAAGCAACTAAGGAAATTGCTAAAAAGTATGGTGGGCTAGAGAAACTTGGCGACAAGCTTTTAACTAACAAAGATTATGAAGGAGCAATTGGTGAGATTGTATGGTTAATTGTTACATTAGCAAATCAACCAATCTTAATTCATAACTACAAGAATCCAAACGATAAGAAAGAACTCTTAACAGAGGATGAAGTTGAGATTCTCACAACACCACAAGATTTAGCAAATTTCAAAGATGCTATCACTGAAGCCTTATATAAAGGTGTTCAAAGAAACATTGTGAGTGAAGAATCAAAAAACGCAGTGGGCGAGTAAGCGATGAAGAGTTGTTTACTCGTCTTTTATATTACGGCTTAGCCCATCTTCATCTAACACAGGATGAGGTGTGGTTTATGCCTTTTGGTTTGCTTTTGGATTTATGGGAATGCCACAAACAATTTGAAGGTATTTCAAAGCCAAAAGTAGAAGTCTTTATTGACGACATAATACCTGACGGAATCTAGGAAAGGAGGAAATTGATCATGGCAGAGAATTTTGGATTGAAGATAGGCCTTGAAGGTGAAAAAGAGTTCAAATCAGCTCTTGCTGAAATCAATAACTCCTTCAAGGTTCTAGGTAGCGAGATGAAACTTGTCGAGTCTCAATTCGATAAAAATGACAACTCCGTTCAAGCATTAACTGCAAGAAACGAAGTATTAGAAAAATCGATTGATGCTCAAAAAAGCAAGATAGAAACATTAAGAAACGCTTTAAATAATGCATCTACATCATTTGGTGAAACTGATAAAAGAACTCAAGCTTGGCAAATAAAGCTAAATGAAGCCGAAGCAGAACTTAATAAAATGGAGCGTGAGCTTCAAAACAACAATAAGCAATTAGATACAGCTTCTGGTGAATTCAAAGATGCCGAGAAAAGTGCTGATAAGTTTGGCGATGAGGTTGAAGATGCAGGAAATCAAAGCGATGATTCATCTAAGAAGTTTCAAGCGTTGGGTGGAGTTGTAAAGGGCGTTGCTGCAGGAATGGCAGCTGCAATGGCTGCTGTCGGTGCAACTATTGTGGCAATAGGTAATAAGCTTATTGATTTCACAAAGCAAGGTGCTGAATATGCAGACAACGTCTTAACTCAATCACAGGTTACTGGAATTGCTACTGATAAACTTCAAGAGTACATGTATGCCGCTGAACTTGTAGACGTGTCTGTTGATACTTTGACTGGTTCAATGGCAAAGCAAATCAAATCGATGAAATCAGCTCAAGGTGGATCTAAATCTATGGTAGAAGCCTATGAAAAACTAGGTGTTGAAATCATGAATGCGGATGGAACCTTAAGAGATAGTGATGAGGTTTATTGGGAGATTATAGCCGCTCTTGGTGCTATGGAAAACGAAACCGAGCGTGATGCTTTGGCAATGACTATCTTAGGTAAGTCAGCTCAAGAGTTGAATCCACTTATTGAAGCTGGTGCCGATAAGATGGATGAATTAGGAAAACAAGCAAGAGAAGCAGGATATGTTTTATCTGATGATTTGCTTGCTGCCTATGGAAATCTTGATGACCAGTTGCAACTATTAAGTAATGGTGCGACAGCTCTTAAAAATGCATTAGGAACTATCTTACTACCAATTCTTACTGAACTAGCAAGTGACGGTGTTGGGCTTTTAAGTGAATTTACTAAAGGAGTTCAAGAAGCAAATGGCGATATTTCAAAGATTACTGATGTAATTGGTGAGATATTACCTAAAGCAATCAATGCTGTAATGAAGTACATTCCACAGTTGCTTGATATGATTGCAGCTGCAGTCATTGGAATAGGTGATGCAATTGTTGACAACTTAGATGTCCTAATTGAATGTGCTAATAAGCTGATTCAAACATTCTTAAATGCAATACTTAAGGCTTTGCCAAAGTTAACACAAGGTGCCATTCAAATTGTAACGACACTTGTTAAAACAATACTTGCTAATCTACCTCAAATACTACAAGCGGCTATTCAGGTTATAGTTACTTTGGCTCAAGGTTTAGCCGATGCATTACCTACTTTAATACCTGCTGTAGTTGAAGTGCTAATCCAGGTTGTAAATACACTAATCGAGAACTTGCCTTTATTATTAGATGCTGTCTTACAAATTATAGAAGGTTTAGCTCAAGGAATATTAGAAGCAATACCAATCTTAATAGAAGCACTACCTGAGGTTATTCTTGCAATAGTTGATTTTATCTTAGGTGCAATCCCTCAAATCATTGATGTAGGCATTCAGTTGCTCACATCTTTAGTAGAGGCATTACCTGAGATTATTTCTGCAATCGTTGCAGCAATTCCACAAATCATCGATGGAATCATAAACGCTGTTATCGAGGCTCTGCCTCTAATTATTGATGCAGGAATTAGGCTTTTTGTATCTTTGATACAAGCACTGCCAGATATCATCATTATGATTGTTGAGGCTATTCCACAAATTATTAGTGGGATAGTAAATGCTTTGATGAACAACCTAGATAAAATCATTATGGCTGGTGTTCAAGTATTCATGGCACTTATTACAAATCTTCCAACAATCATTATGGAACTTGTAAAAGCAGTGCCTCAAATTATCTCAGGACTTGTATCTGCTTTTGGTAAAGGGGTAGGACAGTTTGCTGAAGTGGGTAAGAATCTAGTTCAAGGATTATGGAATGGTATTCAATCTTTAGCAGGATGGATATGGGATAAGGTCTCTAATTGGGCATCTAATCTTTGGAACGGAATCAAGAATTTCTTTGGTATCCATTCACCATCCAAGAAGATGGCATTTATTGGTGACATGATGATGGAAGGACTCGCTAAAGGTATCGATGAAACTGCAGGAGATGTTATTGGTTCAGCTGAAGCTATGACAAAAGATTTGAATTCAGTCTTTGATGGACTTGGTTCAGACATGTCTAAAGTTCCTACTGACTTTAATGTTTCATCCAGCGTGGATTCTTTAAGAGATACACAAAACGCAGTAAGAGGAGGCTTAAGTCTTCAACTTCAAATAACTAACTTTAATAACTATTCGGCAGAAGATATCAATTCTTTAACTGAAGAAATAATGGAAACTGCCGATAACTTCATCAAAAGGAAAGGAGTGGTATTCGCATGAGCAATTTTACATTCAATGGACATAATTCAACCGAGTTTGATATAAGAATTCAAAATAAGTCGATTTATTCAGTACCAAAGTTTGATGTATCAGCGATATCCATTCCTGGACGTGATGGAGACTTGCTTAATCCAAGTGGAAGATTTGGTAATGTTGGTGTATCTTACACCTGCTATGTTCCTGCTAAATCCATTCAAGACTTGTCTGACAAGCTGACGAAAATCAAGAACTGGCTATATGATGAGGTCAATCAATACCACGATTTAACTGATTCTTATGATGATAAATTTAAAAGAAGAGCCGTTTTCAATAACAAGCTAGACATATCTGATGAAGCAAGAAAGATTGGAGTGTTTACACTTACATTTTCTTGTTTGCCTTTCAAATATCTATTAGCTGGGTTAGAGGTAATAAATATAACCGATACACTAACCGTTAGAAATCCTTTTAACTTTACTTCTAAACCTTATATCAAAGTTTATGGTAGCGGTGAAGGAACCCTAGTTATTCAAAACGAAGAAGGAAATAAGATATGGCAATTTAGTGATATTGATGAATATGTGGAAATTGACTCTGAACTTATGAATTTCTTTAAAGGAACTGAACTTAAAAATAGCAGTGTTTCTGGCGATGGATTTCCTCTTTTAGTAAAAGGAGACAATGTCTTATCTTTCAATGGTGGGATAACAAGAGTAGAGATTATTCCAAGGTGGGTGAGTCTATGATACCTATTTTGTTTGAATCTACAGCCAAAACATTTAATAACTATGGCATCGGTGCACTAAGAGATACAACATCTTGTGAAATCACCGAAGAAAGAAATGGAAGCTATGAACTAACTCTTAAATATCCAATCAATGGTTCATTATATTCCTACATAAAAAAAGAACGTATAATCGTTGCTAAACCTAATGATCTAGCAAAAAACCAAGCGTTCAGGATATATAAAATCTCAATACCTATAAATGGAATCATAACAGTTAATGCCACTCATATCTCATATGATTTGGTAACAATTGGGGTGACTCCTTTTTCTTTAGAAAACACATCTATAAGTCAATGTGGTGAAACGTTGCTTCAAAAGGCAGTGCTTCCTCATTCATTTACTTATCAAACAGACATGTCTAAAGCAGCTGACTTTGGTACCACGCTTCCTGTTAGTGTAAGGAGCCTAATTGGTGGATCTAAAGGAAGCTTACTTGATTTGTTTGGTGGAGAGTTTGAATGGGATAATTACAAAATCTATCAACATTCAGCTCGTGGTGAGGATAGAGGCGTTGTCATTGAGTATGGCAAGAACCTAACCAAGTTTGAGCATTCATCTGACATTACTGATGTTTATACGCACGTTCTTCCTTATGGAATTTTAGAAGATGAAGAAACAGGGGAAGAAAGTGTTGTGACTCTTCCTGAAGAGGTGCTTCCAATTTCAAATACAATATTACAAAATGGCAAAGTCTATATTAAGGATTTTACCGATGAATTTGGCGAGAACGAGAGAGTGACAGAATATGCACTTAGAACCAAAGCTAATATTTGGATAAGAAACCATCCACTTGGTATCGATAAGCCAACTATAACAGTTTCATTTGAACCTTTGTGGAAACAAGCTGAATACAGTGCAGTTCATGAAAGATTATCACTATGTGATACTGTAACAATTAGGCATCAGATTCTAGGCGTTGAAGTGAAGATGAAAGTTATCAAGACCGTGTATTCTTGCCTTGATGAAAAATATAAAACAATAACACTAGGTGAAGCTAAATCAAATTTAGCAGTAAGGATAAACGATATTGAAGAAGAAATCGAAACTACTAAGAAAGAGGTAGATAGATTTCCTCTTTTATTAACATCGGCTATTTCAAATGCTACAAAGCTAATCACTGGTAATAAGGGTGGATGTGTTGTTATCCACTCGCATGATGATGGCACACCTTACGAACTTTTAATTTTAGATAACGAAAATATCGATGAAGCGGTGAATGTTTGGAGATGGAATCTAGGAGGTCTTGGCTTTTCATCTCATGGTTATAACGGACCATATGAAACTGCAATAACAGCGGATGGCTCGATTGTAGCCAATTTCATCACTTCAGGAACTTTGGTTGCAAACATTATAAAAGCAGGAGTTTTATCAAGCCTTGATGGTTCATCATATTGGAATCTCGAAACTGGTGAGGTAGTGCTAAGAGCTTATGCAACTACTGATTCAGTTAATGAACAAGCAGGAAGAATTGATGAAATAGAAAGTAAGAAGATGTATAGGCTTGTTATTACATCTACAAACGGAAACATCTTCAAAAATGGAGATATAAGAACAACTTTAAAAGCCACCGTTTATAGTTGGGATGAAGATGTCACGGATACTTTAGATCCAAATCAATTTATATGGACTAGAGTTTCTGATGATTCAGATGCAGACGATATCTGGAACATCAATCATTATGGTGGAACAAAAGAGATTGAAATTACAAATGATGATGTGCAGGTAAAAGCCACATTCTATTGTGATTTAATCGATACAACAACTAGACAATCCCTATTGGGAAAAGAGGAGGAATAAAACATGTCTAAAGCACAAGGTCAATTTACGATTATTGATTACAATGATGCCTTAACCTTAACTGGTTATATTGGCTCAAATCATCCTAAAACGCAGATGTATAACCCTGATAATGGATCTTATAGTCCTAACTGGCAATCTTCCAACTTGGTTTTAACGCCAAGCCTTTATGTCATTGGTACTACAACCGACCAAATCACATCATCTGCAGTCACTTCGGTTAAGTGGTATCAAGGAACATCAACTACGGCAATTACGACTGGTGGTAACTATGCCTTAAGTGGTGCCAAGAATCACATCTTGACTGTTAAAGCAAACATCATGGCAGGCCTTGCTGGTGTGGATTTCAAATGCGTAATTACTTACAAAGATGCATCTACAGGTCTTGAGCTTACCCATCCACTTTCTATTTCGTTCTCACGAGTAGTTAATGGTGGTGGTATCGTGGATTTGCTTGTTACTACACCAAGCGGCAATGTCTTTAAAAACAGCGACGTTCCTACATTGACTGCAAAAGCAGAACTTTGGAGAGGCTCATCCGTAGATACTACGAACGTTGGTTATAAATGGGCTATTATGGATCCTTCCGTTACTAGTTCAAGTTCTAGTGGATATGATGCAGATTTTGGTGTTGGCTGGAGGAAACTAACAGACACCACAGGAAAATACACAGGAACGACTACGGCAACCATCACAATCTATGCGGCAGCAGTAGATTCATACGCTGTCTTTAAGTGTTGTGCCACTGATACTGATTCGGCATCGAATACCTACAATTCAAAATTCTTTGATGTTGCGACCTTCATTGATAATGCAGACCCACTTCAAGTAGTTATTACATCAACTGGTGGAGACGTATTTAAAAACGGTCAAGGTTCTACAACTCTAAAGGCGGTAGTTTACCAAGCTGGTGTTGAAGTTGATGCCACAGGTCAAGGAACTTATACCTGGACTAAGTACAATAAAGATGGAGCGGTAGACACGTCTTGGGGGACAAGTGGTCATAAAACAGGCAAGACATTATCTGTTTCAAATACCGATGTAACAACTAAAGCCACATTCATGGTTGAAGTAACAATTTAGGAGGCTGTAAAAATGAGGTCACAAGCTCAATATACAATTTATTCTTTGAATGATGTTTATACAGGAACTAGTGCTCCTCAAAATCCTTATACTGGTCAGTTATGGGTGGACACATCTCAAAATCCACCCTTAACAAAAGTCTTTAATGGCACAACTTGGAAAGAACAAAACGGAACGGATACCATAAAAAGCAACGTTCAAACATTAACAACAAAGCAATCAACATTTGAAACAAATCTAAATGGGCTCACTAGTACTGTTGAATCTCATACACAAGTTTTAACAGGTATTGGTGAAGACTTAGATACAGCAAAAGAAGATATAAATGTTTTAGAATCTGATGTTTCTGCTTTAGAACAAACAGCAAGTTCTATATCAGCTGAGGTTGCTAATAAAGCAAATAGTACATATGGTAATTCTAGCTCATCATTTGGATGGAAACTTCAAAGTTCTGGTTTTGAATTGTACTCAAATAAAAAGACTGTAATGAAGGTTAATAGTTCAGGACTTGAAGTGAACGGCAAGATAACGTCTATTGAAGGAGCTATTGCAGGATTTACTTTAAGCAGCAATGCAATAAAAAATGGAGTAACTTCATTTACTGATACTAGTCATAATGGTGTTTATATAGGAACTGATGGAATAAGACTTGGTCCTAACTTTACAGTTGATCCAACAGGTGTAGTTACAGCAGTAGGATTAAGAATAGATTTAACTGACGCTCAAAAAGCAGAATTAAAAGGTGCAAAGGGCGATAAAGGTGATACTGGTGCGACCGGACCTACTGGTCCGACTGGTCCAACTGGTCCTGCAGGATCAGATGCGACTGTTAACTGGACTAATATTTGTAATGCTTTAGCAGGTTCTAAAGAGTCACAAGGAATATCAAGAGGCATCTATACCAAAAATGGATATACCTATGTAATGGCTGATGCTATAGAAGCTAGTTGGATTAATTCTGGTATTATTTCAGCACTTCAAGGGAAAATTGGTGGCTTCAATATTACATCAAATAGCTTATATGCTGGAACTCCTGGAAGTGAAAGCGGTATTGAATTAACATCAGTATCATTAATTGGATATAAGTCTAACAATGAAAATCAACATAGTACTCAAGCAGTTAGTAAAATCGTAATCAACACGGCTATGAATCTAGTAATTTATATCCGTTCTTATGCTGAATCATCATTTGATTATACTATTGCATCAAAAGTAAATGCTGCTGCATTTCCTACACAATCAACTGATTCTACAGTTTATGCTCATACAAGAGGAAACCAGCAAAGTGGTAAAGGATTAAGTTCATATACTAAGGTAGAATACACAGGACTAAAGTCAGGAGATTATATTTTTATTGTTTATCGCAAGGATGGAAGTGCAAATAGTGGGGATGATAGAGGATATGTTTTAGTTCCAAATACATCAGAGATTTCAGTAACGTCTAATGGTGGCACTTATTACTTTGTACGTGATACATCACTTGATATTAAAGGTGCATCCATAAAAGTAGGTAGCAATTTTAGTGTTGATAATACAGGAGCCTTAATCTCAAAAAGTGGTAAGATTGGTAACTTAGAAATTAATAGTAGTGGTCTTAAATATTCAAATAATACATATGGAAGTTTTAGTATTGGTGAACAAAGCACTGATGACAGATTACCAAAGTATGCAATTGCTGCAACTAGCATGAGAATTAATAGTGCCTATTTTGGATTTAAATCAGATGGTTATTATGGTCAATATTGGTCTCAACTAGATCAGAATGGATTATCAATCTATTATACAGATGGTAATGAAGCTGCTTCATGTAAAACGAATATTTCTATTCAGGATATGATGAAAATACCTGCATTTGAGAATATATTTCCAACTGCTGGAAGGCATGTGAGAATATGGTGTGGAAGGATGTCATTAGCACAAGATGCATGGGGTTCAATTTATCTAGGTTCATATTTTACAAATATATCCTATGTCTATGCAACATGTCAGGCGACTGCTTCAAATGAAAGCCTAAGTGGTACAAAAGGAATTTGTATGACTTATATTAGTGGCACAACAGTTTATATAGCAAATGATGGTTCAGGTACTAGATATGTTACATATTTAGTAATCGGTTATTAGGGAGGAAAGTATGATTATAAAGATTAATGAAAATGGATATGTTGAGAGCCCCTTCATTAGAGATGCAACAATAGAACTAGAAGTTACTGATGAACAGCTAGAACAAATATCAACATTTAGCTTCAATACTAATTGGAGGTATTTAAATGGCGAGTTCGTACTTGAATCTTTAATGGACAATGATTCATTAAGGGCAAGAAGACAAAGAGAGTGTTTTAATATCATCGATAATAGATCACAACTTTGGTGGAATCGTCTATCTGAAGAAGAAAAAACAGAATTAGATGTTTGGTATAGGGCATGGCTAAATGTGACTAAAACAAAAGTTATACCAAATAAACCTATATGGCTAAATTAGGAGGTGAAATATGAGGTCGCAAGCACAATATACAATTTATTCTTTAAATGATGTTTATACTGGCACGACCGCACCAACTAGCCCTTATAAAGGTCAACTTTGGGTAGACACGTCTAAGAATCCACCTATTACAAAGGTTTATGATGGAAGTGCCTGGAAAGAACAAAATGGAACTGATACTTTAAAATCCAATGTCCAAACTCTAACAACTAAGCAGGTAACTTTTGAAACTAATTTGAATGGCTTATCGAGCACAGTAAGTACCCATACTACGCAAATCACAAATATTGGTGATATTGTAGATAGTAACTGTGATGATATTGCTGACCTTCAAAGTGATGTATCTAGTTTGCAACAAACTGCAACTGAGATTTCTGCAACAGTATCACATAAGGTCGATGAATCTTTAGGGGATTCTAGCTCTTCATTTGGTTGGAGTTTAACTTCAACTGGATTTCACATTTATAGCAATGCAACTGAAGTAGTAAAGATTACATCTAGTGGACTTGAAGTAAATGGTAAGATTACATCAACAACAGGAACTATTGGTGGATTTACTATTAATGCTACGAACCTTCACACTGGAACAAAGACATCCTATTCGTCATCTACTAGCGGTGTGTATATTGGAACTAATGGTATAGGTTTAGGCGCAGGTAATTTCTATGTCACATCGGGTGGATCGCTTTACACAAAAAGCGGAACAATAGGATGCTTTACTCTTAATTCGACTTATCTTTATGCAGGAACATCAGGAAGTGATAATTATGTTTTACTTGGTCAGCTTTCTTCATCTAGAACTGTATCAGGAGTTAGTTTGTCAAATTGGGGACTAATTCTAGGTACAAAGTTTGGGGTAACAAGGGCTGGTGTAGTATATGGAAGTGATGTTCATATGACAGGTGAGATAACGGCAACTTCTGGAACATTTAGCAACTGTACCATTGAAGATACTTGTGATATTTATGGCTATGTTTATATGACTGGGTCAGAAGAAGTTAAGTTCTTTGGTGATAAAACCACAATGAATTATGAGTCATGGATTGGTGGAACCGGCACTGCATCGCAAATCACATATACAATTAACGGAACAACATACACAACATATTCGTACAATAGACCTTTCGGACAAATTCTAGTTCCTGACTCATATTCTACTCAAGCAAATGATGGTATGATTTTTGGAATTATGGAAGGAAATAACTTCAAAGTTCAAAACCTTTTATGTGGTGTTTGTTTTACATACAAAAATACAAATTCATATTCATCATATTACAGTGAAGCCTTATTTAGAGCTGGTGATAAATCCTTTATGTGGGCTACCTCTGATTCTGATGTTGGTGAATATAGATTTAGTTGTGGCTATGGAAGTGGAAAAAACATATTTAATGGTGAGTGGTATTTTGGTGAATGCACTACAACAAGTCATCTAGCAGCAACTTATAAAACATCAGGAAGTACATTACTTTATTATGGTGGATTATATGGAAATTGGTATGTAGTTAATAACTTATATTTTGGTGAGGCATCATCAGCAACCAATGGATGTCTTACGTATACAACTCAAAACAATTCTAAATATGCTTATTTATCAGGTGCTTGGTATGCTCAAGAAATAAACTATGGTTACTATGGCGGATATCGTATAAGAATAGATGGTGACCAGATAACTTGGTATTATGGCACGACTCAACTTGGCGAACTTGAATCTTATTCATCAGGGTATGTTGATGTTCAAGGCACATGGAAAACAAATGGCAATAACTGGATTTCCTCATCTGATAGAAGAATCAAAAAGGACATCCTAGATTTTGATGATTCTTATGAGACTCTATTTGATAATTTGAAACCTAGACAATATCGATATGTTGATGGCAATAAAGGTCGTGTTCATTCTGGCTTTATAGCACAAGAAGTAAGCGATGCAGTAATAGCTGCAGGTAAAACAATAGATGAAAATGCATATGTATGTGCCTTTGAGAACAAAGAAGGCGAGACTTATTATGGACTTCGCTATGAAGAAATAATAGCTCTTAATACATGGCAAATTCAAAAGTTAAAACAAAGAATAAAACAATTGGAGGATAAATTACTATGAAACTAATCGAGGTGTTAAACGCTCTTATTCCTTTAAGAGCACTAACTGAAGCAAGATTCACATCATTTAAGAAATCTAGAGAACTTGCTATTTTAAGAAAAAAAGTGGAGTTTGAAGCTGATTTCTATGGAAAAGAAGAGAAAAAGATAGTTGAAACTTACGCTAAAAAGAATGAGATGGGTGAACCAATTATTCTTGATGGTGGAAGAATCCAACTAAAAGATGTGGAATCTAAAATCGCATTTGATAAAGAAATCACTAACTTAAGAGAACTTGAAATAAGCGATATTGAAAAGGTCAAATTAAGTGAGAGTGATTTTGCAGACACGTCTAAGATTCCTACACCTTATGAGCTTATTGCTCTTGAATCAGTAATTGAGTTTTTGGAGGAATAGGATATGGATATACATCAAATCATTATTACAATCGCATCAGTAATTACAGCACTTGGAGTAATCTTCGGTGCTGTTTTTGCTTTTCATAATTGGCTCTTAAAAAGAGAAAAGAATGATAAAGATATCAAATCTATAAAAGAAGAACAGTCCATTTTAACTAAGGGTGTTCTTGCATGCCTTAAAGGATTAAAGGAGCAAGGATGTAATGGACCTGTTACTGAAGCTATAGAAGATATCGAAGAATATGTAAACAAACAAGCACACAAGTAGGAGGTAGCATATGGAGTATTTAAATTTAATTAGTGTACCAGCAATTGCAACAGCAGTTTATCTAATCATTGAGGTATTAAAGAAAGCATTTAATAACAATGAGAAGTTTCTAAGATTAATCCCTTTGATTTCTTTATCAATTGGAGCAATCGCAGGAGTTATATGTTTCTTTTTTATTCCATCAATTATTCCAGCAACAAACGTAGTTGTGGCGATTATAATTGGTGCAGCTTCAGGGTTAACTGCAACTGGTACAAACCAAATCTTCAAACAATTTAATAAAGATAAACAAAACTAACCTAAGCCCACGAAAGTCAGAAATGATGAGTAGTGGGCTCTTTTTTTATGCTCAAAAATAAATTTTTAAAGAAAATGTTTTCATAGGGGTTTAGAAGACTTTTTTATAAAAAACAGGCCTTATTGTTCTTGTTTAGAAAAATAAAACGAAGGTTTAAAAAGAATTTTATCAAAAAGTTAATCTGTGATTAAAAGGCTGATTTGACAAGAAAAATATATGGGTGTAAATTATGGTAAATTCATCAATAATTGAGCTCATATAATTTGAAAATAGGAATTTGAAAGGTGGTGGAAGAATGCCAGTTTTAGACTTGTCTAGTAAAGAAATGAATACTTTAAAAGGGATTCTTTTAGTTGAACAGCAAGATTTAAAAGATCTAATTGAATCAGCTGATAATGCTAAGGATAAAAAGGAACTTGAAGGTGAACTTGAAAGAGTTAATTCGATGCTTCAAAAATTAAATTAATCGATATCAAAACATCAAGACGTGTCTCACTCATTAATTTGGGTGAGTTTTTTATTTATTTTTTCACTTTTTTAATGGAAATTGTCCCTTTACTCTTGAAGGAGATGAATGGCATGACAAATCAAGAGAAACAACAAATTATTAAATTGAAAAAAGAAGGAATGTCTTATTCGACTATTGCATCAATCACTGGATTTAATGAATCAACAATTAAAACAATTTATTCACGTTCAAAGAGTGAACAATTAAAAAAGAAAGAGTTATGTCCGATTTGTGGCAAACCACTAATCCAAACGAGAGGCCATAGACAAAAAAAGTATTGCTCTAGTAAGTGTAAAGACAAATATTGGAGTTTGGTTGGAAAGGGTGGTTCAAATGAACAATAATGAAAAAAACTACCTTAATTCTATTATTCAAGCAATATCTATGGTTAAAAAAGGAATAATTGAAATTGACGAATTTAAAAAAATTGAAGCTAAATTGGCACAAAAATATTGTATTAAGAAAACCAATTTATATCGTTCAAATGACTGGATAAATACTTAAAAAAGAGTGATATATATGATACCAAGTTTGGAGGTGCAAAATGGCTGAAATTAAGATAATTCCTAAAGAAAAAGAAATGCCAAAATTAAAGAAAGTTGCAGCTTACGCTCGTGTATCAATTGACACTGATCAAATGCTTCACTCATTATCTAGCCAAGTAAGTTATTTTAGTGAATTTATCCAATCACATCCTGATTGGCAGTATGTTGGAGTTTACTATGATAGAGGTGAAACAGGTACTAAGGCTTCAAGAGGTGATTTTCAAAGATTATTAGGTGATGCTAAGAAAGGTCTTATTGATATTATTATCACAAAGTCTTTATCAAGATTTGCTAGAAACACTGTTGATTGTTTGAAGTCAATAAGAGAATTGAAAGCAATAGGTGTTGATATTTATTTTCAAGAACAAAATATCCATACCTTATCTGCTAATGGTGAATTCTTAATTACACTGCTTGCAGGTTATGCTCAAGAAGAATCTAGGCAATGTAGTGAGAACGTACTATGGCGAGTTAAGAAAAACTTTAACGAAGGAAGGCTCGCTTCAAAATACGATTGTTTAGGTTATAAAGTAGAAAATAAAGAATTCACAATCATTGAGGAAGAAGCAAAGACTGTAAGAAAAATCTACGACCTTTACTTAAAAGGTTATGGATACTACAAAATTGCAAAGATTCTAAATGAAGAGGGACTTAGAGGTAAACAAGGTGGTCTTTGGAGTCAAAGTTCTATAAACCAAATTTTGGATAATGAAGTTTACACAGGAACGCTTGTTTTACAAAAAACATATTCAGAGAACCATTTAACAAAAAGAAGAATGGTAAACAAAGGCGAAAAGCAAAAGTATGTTGTTGACGAGAATCATGAACCAATTATCTCAATTGAAGACTTTAATAAAGTTCAAGAACTAAGAGCATTAAAAAGAAAAGACCCTAGTAGCTATGTGCCAAAAGGGCCAAGACGTGATTTTATATTCACTGGACTAATTAAATGTGGAATATGTGGTTCAACTTATAGACATAAGCAAGGAGCCCATAAGATATTTTGGAAATGCAATACCTTTTTAGATAAAGGAAAAGATTATTGTGCTTCAACATCGCTTAGAGATGATTGCTTAAGGAAAGCTTGTGCTAAGGCTCTTGATATAACTGTGTTTGATGAATCTAAATTCAAACAAAATATTGACTTTATAGAGACTTATCCAGGAAATAAGTTAGTCTTTCATTTTACTGATGGAAATGCAAAAGAGGTCGAATATGAACCACCTAAAAAAAGGTGTGAATGGTCAATCGAAGCAATAAATAAAGCAAGAGAAAGGAGTAAATTACAATATGCCAAACGTAAGAATAATACCGAGCAAAATTAATCCACTTACAAAGCTGCCTAATGAATCGTTGCAAAAAAGAAGGGTTGCAGCCTATGCTCGTGTTTCAACCGAACAAGAGGAACAAGCAAATTCATATGAGGCACAAGTGGATTATTATACAAACTATATTAATAATCATCCTGAATGGCAGATGGTTGATATTTATACTGACAAGGGTATATCAGGTACTAATTTAAAATATCGTGATGGTTTTAATAAAATGATTAAAGATGCTAGAAACGGTTTAATAGACTTGATTATCACAAAATCAGTATCAAGATTTGCAAGAAACACTCTAGATACCATAAGCTTAACAAGAGAATTAAAGTCAAAAGGTGTGGAGATATTTTTTGAAGAACAAAACGTTTATACATTTGATTCTAATGGTGAATTAATGCTTACAATTCTCGCATCAATGGCCCAGGAAGAAAGCAGAAATATATCAGAAAATGTTAAATGGGGTAAGAAGAAAAAAGCCGTAGATGGATATTCTCAATTAGGCTATAGCAATTTCTTAGGCTACGATAAACATCCAACTGATAAACTTAAAGGCTTTATTGTAAATGAAGAACAAGCTAAGGTTGTAAGATATATTTATAATGAATTCTTAAAAGGTAAATCAGTGGCTACAATTTGCAAGGATTTAACTGATAAAGGAATAGAAACGCCAGCACATAAAGTCAAATGGCATCCATCAACTGTAGTATCAATATTAAAGAATGAAAAATATAAAGGTGATGCAGAAATGCAAAAAACCTTTGTCAAAAATTTCTTAGACCATGTCTCATATAAGAATAAGGGCGAACTTGAGAAGATTTATGTTGACAATCATCATGATCCAATAATTGACAAGAATCAATGGGCTATGGTGCAAGTTGAACTTCAAAGAAGGGAAAATAATAGATACTGTGAAAATAATCCTTTTAAATGCAAGCTGATTTGCGGTGATTGTGGTGGAATTTATGGAAGTAAAATCTTTCATTCTAATGATAGGTATAGAAAGGTTGTGCTAGTTTGTAATGATAAATATAAGAAGAAAGGCGACTTTTGTAAAACTCCAAATTTAACCGAAGAAGATGTTAAGGCTAGATTTATTAAGGCTTATAACAACTTTATGGGTGATAGGACTCAATTGATTGAAGATTGTAATGAAATGATAGAGGTTCTTGATAATTCAAAAGAGCTTGAAGATAAGATTACGACACTTTCAAGTAAAGCAGCTGACATCATTGTTTTGGTTGAGAACTTGATTAAGCAAAACACCGCTGAAGCAATGGACCAGGTTGAATTCAAAAAGAAATATGATGCATATGATAAAGAACATGCAAAAATACTAAGTGATATTGATAATGCTAAAAAGCAATTAGAAAAGAAAAGACTTCAAGCCGATTATATGAGAGCATTTATAGTTGAGCTTGACTCAAAGCCTAATTTACTTGAAGAATTTGATATTAATATTTGGTCTTACTTAATTGAAAAAGCAGTAGTTAATCAAGATGGAAGCATCACGTTTATTTTCAATAACGGAAAAGAAATTAAAATTGCTGGGTGAAAAATCCCAGCTTTTTACGTATTATATTATTGAGGGGTTCTAGAACTCTCCCTAGATAGCACTAAGTTATGGTGTTGCTCGGCATTCAAGTACCTATGGGCCGTAATAGATAGCTGTACGCAAGATTAAGGCAATTAATCAGGTTTGACTCCAACCTAGATAAATGGAGTCTTTTTCTTTACCACGAAAGGGTGTTTCAAAGGTGTTTCAAAGGTGTTTCACTTTTTTGCTAGGGTGTTTCAAAATTTAAGGGGTGTTTCATTTGTATTACCATAGTTGTCCTTATACATATTAGAACAACTGTGTTGATA
>Ga0256404_1001780_pt1 | contig 50296 bp, 49 predicted proteins | sample RumenRJG_01DNA_FD_185990 | JGI IMG/M metagenome (GOLD analysis project Ga0256404, IMG submission 185990) | Bovine rumen microbial communities from Lethbridge, Alberta, Canada - RJG_01 | ecosystem: Host-associated > Mammals > Digestive system > Stomach > Rumen | place: Canada: Alberta | collected...
ATGATTTACCCCGAAAGATCTTGGGATACCACACACCAAACGAACTGTTTGAAAAAGAGTTAGACCGAATTTATAAGGTTTGATGGGATTTTTTAAGAAGTGTGCAACTTCTTATTGCAATTTACGACTTTATAAAATATAAGCAGAAAGGAATTAGAAGGCCGTTGCTCTATCCAACTGGGCTACTGGACCATATAGGGTTTGCGAAGGGTGACAGTCGTTTACCGGGGTGATTACTGTACCATTTAATTCTGCATGGTCACTGTCTGCAGTAAATAAAACCTGTGGCAATCCTTCTCAAACTGACAATACATTATACCACAACAAAATATCACTTCAATACCTAAAAAGAAAAGACGGCGATTGTGCCAGGCCTGATTTTTTTGGTATAATATTTTCATCAGTGCGAGCGAGAAAGCGAAAACAAGATAAAGATTTTTTTCGATTCTGATATTGACATAAGACAAAGGAGCATCTCTTGAAACTATATAATTTTAAATGCCCAAACTGCGGCGCGACGCTGACAACCGATGTAAAAAACCATCATGCCCGGTGTGAATACTGCGGCAACGAATTTCATATTTCCGAAGAAACGGAAACGTCTGCCGGCTTTGATAATCAAGAGGACGGCAAGAAAACTCCGACTGTGTTGCCGGAGCGTACATCCGAAGAAGTCAGCACCGCCGGTGATTCGGAACGACAAAAGAAATCCGGTTCCCGTGACTTTTTGATTGTAGCCCTGTTCCTTATTATAGGGCTGGCCTTAATTTTCTTTTTCGATAAAGAATCCCCCCGGGACATCGTACCGAAAACAGATTTGCACCGGTTTTTTACAGAACTGCATCCTGACATGACACCGCAAAACGTAGAAGCGTTAGCGCAAAAGCACAAATTGCACTTTTTCCGGATAGATAAAGCAGTGAACTCCGATACAGCCAACATCAACTATTATAAAATAGCCAAAACCATGGACATTACGCTGGGTAAGCAGGATGTAAATGCCGAAACCGTTGAAATTGAATTCGATATAGCAAAGAAAAATGCGTTCCGGCTGGCGGTCTATTCCGACCCGGAGCATATTGTCAGTCATGCCCTTCTATTTAAATACGGAACGTATTACAGCCTTTCTGCAGAAGAAACGCAGGCAAAAGAGAAAGCCGGTTACTATTATTATAACAACTCTCTGCGCAGTGCTTCCGGTGAACAGAAAACGTACCCGCCTTACCTGAAGTGCGCAGATGCGGTGAAAGCGCTGAAGATGATTTACACCTATAAAAAATAAGCAGGCGGATGCATGGAGGGAAAACATAGGAAAACCTGTGTTTTCTACGCCCTTATGTGTTATAATAAATCAAATATGCTGACGTAATATAATAATGTTCGGAAATAGTTGGAGATGCGATGATGAATCAATTACCTGTCAAAGCAATCGTTCTGTTACTGGTTATTGTAGGCTTTAATATTTTGTTCGGTATAGACGGGGTGGCGCTGTTGGACCCGGACGAACCGGTATACGCGGAAACGGCCAAGGAAATGATCCGTTTTAACGAATATCTTTCCCCCCGTATTTACAATGAATACTGGTATGACAAGCCGCCGATTTTTTACTGGCTGCTGGTAGGCTCGCTGAAACTGTTCGGCGGTTTTTCCGAACTGGCCGCCCGTCTGCCGGCGTCCCTGATGGCTATCGGCGCGGTTCTGATGACAACGGTTTCCGCTGCCCGGCAGTTTAGCGCCAGGGCGGGGTTCTGGTCCGGTCTGGTCATGGGCACCACGGTTATGATCATGTACATGGGCAAGGCTTCAGTGACGGACACGACGCTGCTGTTTTTTATGACCGGCGCGCTGCTTTGCTTTATGCATGAAAAATACTGGCTGATGTACCTGTTCTGCGGGTTTGCGGTGATGACGAAAGGCCCCATCGGGGTTGTCTTTCCCGGCGCCATCGTGTTCCTGTATCTGCTGGTAACCCGCGATCTGGGCCGGATGCTTCGTATGCACGTGATTCCCGGTCTGATTCTGGTGGCGGCGGTGGGAATGCCCTGGTATGTGTTTATGTACCAGAATCACGGCATGGATTTTATCTATGAGTTTATCGGCTTCCATAACATAAGCCGTTTTTCCGCGCCGCTGCATCCCAACAGGGTCCACTGGTGGTTTTATCTCCCTGTCATTATCCTGGGCCTATTCCCCTGGACCGGCGTGTTGCTGAAATCCATTAAAGACGCTGTTACGAAAAGCGTGGGCAGGGAAAGTACCCGGCTGCTGTTCCTGCAGATCTGGTGGATTTTTGTATTCATTTTCTTTTCCATTGCCAAAACGAAACAGGTTTCTTACATGCTGGTACTGCTGCCGGCCCTGTCCATGATCATCGGCTGGAACATTGAGCGGATGACCTGTGAAAACGGGAAATGCCAGTCGGGCTGGGTGATAGGCACCTTCGTCATGTATTTGCTGATGGGCGTGGGCTGGATCGTCGGCGGACGCCAGATGCCGGAACTTGCCATGGGCGGTATGATTCTGGGCGTTGCCACTCTTGTGCTGGGCGCGCTGAATCTTTTGGCGCTGAAAAAATACTGCAATGTGGAAAGCGCTGCCTGGCTCCATGTGGTAACCGGGCTGGTGACGATGGTTATGGCCTTCGGCGTGCTGATGCCGCAGATCCAGGACCGCTTCAGTGTGAAGACTATTGCCGCGACCTATATGGCTGCGGAAAAAGACGCGTGGCGCGTGCTGTATGTGGACAGATTCCTGCGCCCGGGCTTTATGCTTTACACAGATATCCCGGGTATTGAGGCGGACGTAAACAGTGAAAAATCCCTGGATGCGGTGAAGCAGGATCCGCGTCAGAAATACATCGTCATGCGCGAGCACATGTATGAGAAAATGAAAGAAAAGATGGGCGGCGAAAACTGGGAGCTGCTGGAAAATAAGTCGGGAATCTGTATTTACAGAAGCAGATAGTTTATGGTGAGGTCAGGTCGGAGTATGTCTTCAGAAACTGTGCTGTATATGGTGATCCCCTGTTACAATGAGCAGGAAGTGTTGCCGGATTCGGCGGAAAAACTAAAGAGAAAAATTTCAGATTTAATTGCGCGGAAAAAGATCGGAAAAAACAGTAAAATCTGTTTTGTGAACGATGGAAGCCGGGACCGTACCTGGGAAATGATTCAGGAGCTTTGTCAAAAGGATCCGGTATATTCCGGCATTTGCCTGGCTCACAACGAAGGGCATCAGAATGCGGTGCTGGCCGGCCTTATGACGGTGCAGCCTTACTGTGACGCGGCCATCAGCATCGATGCGGATTTGCAGGACGACATTGATGCCATAGACGCTATGGTGGACAAGTACGGGGAAGGCTGCAATATCGTGTACGGCGTCCGGGATAACCGGGAATCGGATACATGGTTTAAGCGTTTTACGGCGGAAGGTTTCTACCGTTTTATGAAGAACATGGGGGCCGAAGTGATTTTTAACCATGCGGATTTCCGCCTCATGGATAAAAAGGCGCTGGCGGCTTTCGGGGAATATCAGGAAGTCAACCTGTTCCTCCGCGGCATCGTTCCCATGATCGGACTGAAACACGACTGTGTGTACTATAAGCGTAAAGAACGGCTGGCGGGGGAGAGCAAATATCCCCTGAAAAAAATGTTTGCCTTTGCCTGGCAGGGCATTACCTCTCTGTCGTCCAAGCCGATTAAATTTATTGTGAATTTGGGACTTGGTATCTCGGTGATCAGCGGGCTGGTATTGCTCTGGTCGCTGTTCCGGCATTTTACCGGCCAGACCATCGCGGGCTGGACCAGTCTGATTATTTCCCTGTGGCTGCTGGGCGGGCTGATCCTGCTGGCTATCGGCATCATCGGCGAATATGTGGGAAAGATTTATCTGGAAGTGAAGCGCCGTCCCCGGTATCTGGTGCAGGAGTTTATAGACGCAAATCAGAAAAACAGCGGCGTTCTGAAAAATTAAGCAGGAAGGCAGGGAACTGTCCCGCTTTAAAAAGGAAAACGCCTGTATGCAAAATAAAAAAGACCTTCTGCGTCGGAATCGCCAGATTTACATCCTGCGTTACAGAAAGTCTTTTTAGACAAAAAAATGGAGCGGGCGATGGGAATCGAACCCACAACATCAGCTTGGAAGGCTGGAGTTTTACCACTAAACTACACCCGCGTTTTAACGTTTGACCTGTGTTCAGTTATCGCATAACCTTGCGGTCGCAGTGCTTCAGGACTGTAAATAGTCCTTTTTTGCGACAAAAACATTATAATTGATATATGATGATTTGTCAAATTTTTTGCGCTAAATCTGATTATGGGACAAAAAAGGGGACAAAATTATAGTATTAAAGTATTTGAGGAGGGGTATCATGACAAGAGTAAAAGAGACCATCGCACGCCACGACAAAGGGTACAACTGCGCCCAGTCTGTGGCCTGCACCTATGCCGACCTGGTAGGTCTGGATGAAGCTACCATGTTTAAAGTGACGGAAGGCCTGGGGAAAGGCATGGGCGGCACGCTGGCGACCTGCGGCGCATTAAGCGGGGCCTGCGTACTGGCCGGCATGAAACGCAGCACGGGTAATTTGGAAGCACCGGACAGCAAGCTGGAAACCTACAAGCTGGCGGAAGAAATCGTGAATAAATTCCAGGAGCAGTGCCATTCCCTGGTTTGCAAAGAACTGAAAGGCCTGGATACAGGGAAGGTATTAACGCCTTGTCCGGACTGCATCATGAATGCGGCCCGCATTGCGGAAGAAGTGCTGGACCTGAAAGCGTAATTTGATTGTCATACCGCTGTGCGGAGAGGATGTCGGAAAAGAATAGCTGTGCTATAAAACAAAGCAGCCGGGTACAAAAACGTATCCGGCTGTTGCTGTTTCATTGTGCGGTTGTGCAGAACCAATTTTTCTGCAATCAGATTTTTCTTACAAATAAAATGGTCGGAGCAGCAGGATTTGAACCTGCGACCCCCTGCTCCCAAGGCAAGGGGAAAAATGCTCACGAACCGCATGGTTGACATATTCTGAAATTTATTTGGGTATATTTTTGGGTACATTTTGCTTTTGATACATGTTTTTACTACCAACTAAAAAAATTTTAATAAAAACTTCCACAAAATTCTTTCATTCTTTCACGAATGCGTCAACCATGCGTATTACACGGTCTTTGATTCTTTCACCGATTTTTTCACAGTTTCTTTCACGCTGCCTTTACGCTTAAACTGATCTATGATTTTTTGATTGTATCCAGGTACTGCATGCGTGTACATTTTGAAGGTGATTGCCGGGCTGGAATGGCCTAAAATCCTGCTTACTTCTGCGACCGGAATTCCCTTTTCCAGCAGATAGGTTGCGAATGTATGCCGGAAGGTGTGAACGTTCTTTTCAACCCCGGTCAGTTTGCAGATGTGATTCCAGTAGGCAACTACACGCCGATATTCCATTGCGCCGCCTGAGCTATCCTCAAAAACATAGCCTTGCATTTTAATCAAGCTGCCTTTTTTGCGGTATACTTTTAATCTTTCCAGCAGCTTGTCATTGATGATAGGGATATAGCGATTTCCGGCTTTTGTTTTTGGCTCGTTAAATTCCTGCTTGTCTTTTAACTTTGTAGCGTGGATGTGGATTTCCCTTTTACTGAAATTGATATCCTCCCAACGCAAGGCCAGCAATTCACCGACACGGCAGCCAGTTTCTAACAGCAGCAGGAATAACAGTCTAAAATCATAGCGCTGCCGGGTATTGCTTTTGTTGGCAGTGATTTTGTCTATGGCCTTTAAGATCCTGCCGATTTCGCGCCATGTGAAAACGCTCATTTCTTTATATTTGACTTTAACAGGATCAACTGTATCCATGGGATTAAGGGCGATAATTCTAAGCTGTAGCGCTTTCTTATACGCTGCCGCAAGCAGTTTGTGAACTTTCCCTATAGTGCTGCTTGCAATTGGCTGGTGTGTCTTTCCTTCTGTGTCTGTCCATGTTTCCGCAAGCATGTTATAGAAATTCTGTACCATTGCGCCGTTTAGTTTATCCAGCGGAACATTGGCAATAGGTGAAACTTCAATCTTGTTATAGGTTTGCGCTAAAATGGAAAGCGAATTTGTGCGCAGCGAATTGATTTTATAAGTCTGTATATATTCGTCAATCCAGCTTGCAACGGTGTGAGTGGTAGTAACCAGCACGCCGTCAGTTTTTTTCTTATTAACTTCTTTTTGAAACTTCTTAGCGTTTTTCATGCCTTCTTTGGTGTATGGGAAACGCTTTTTTTGCTTTTTCCCAGAATTATCATAATACTGCAGCGTATAATACTCATATTTCCCAACTTTTTCATAACCGATGTTACCTTCACCGTACATAATTACTTGCCTCCCTTAAGAAACCGTTTTTTTCTTAACTGCTTACGTTTTTCCTCGATATCTACTTCACGTTCGATAATATCTTGCTTGTTTACGAATTCCCCGCTGGATTCGAAGATACTTTGAAACCAGTCTTTTGTATCTGCGCTTAGCATGCTTAAGCGTAAATGCAGAAAAGCTTGAAATGCTTTTGATTCGCTTTCTTTGATTTCCTCACTGTATATATTGTTTTGCACAGCAAAGAGAATACGCTCAAAGTCTATTTTTGATACTGTTTTTTGCCCTTTAAACCCTGGTATTGTGATTTCGACCGTATTCGCTTTAACGGTCTTATACTTGATGCCGTATCTTTCACAAATAGCGTTAATGCGGCTTGTGTCCTCATAGCCTAGCAAAATGTTTGGCGACGTGTCGAATATCTCACAGATACGAAGCAACTTTTCTAACGGCGGCAGCGTGTAACCTGTTTCGTATGTGCTATAGGTTTTTCCTCCTCCTTCCATTTCTAACAGGCTGGCCATTGCTTCCTGGCTGTATCCGTGCTTGTTTCGGAACTCTTTGAGCCGTTTCCCTAGCTTTATGGCTATTTCTTTTTTTTCTCTCATTTCCAAAACTCCTATATGCGCTATTCTAACATTGTAAGGTTTACCTGTAATTAATTCTAATTTAAAATGGAATTAAAGTCAAGACTTTTTAATTAAATCTAATTGATTATGGAGGCAAAACGATGTTTGACAGAATCGCATTAAAAGCAGCAATGGCGCAACAGTGTATCAGTATCAGAGATTTGGCCAACAGGTCGAGCGTAGGTTATGACACTCTTTCGAAAATCCTTAACACTGGCAGAGAGCCTAATATTGCTACCATTGGCAAGCTTGCGGCCGCTTTGAATGTGTCGCCCAAAGATTTAATGAAGGAGGGCTGAACGCATGAAACTTACTGCAAAAGATTTTGCGGCAAAGACGGGTTTCCCGTTGAAGCTTATCCGGCGAATGTGTCGGACTGGCCAGCTCGAACACTGGCAGATAGGCCGGGTATATTGGTTGGATGAACACAAGGCAGCGGCGACAATGGAACTTTACAAAGCAACACCAATTTATACGCCGAAAGAACAAGATCGCTGCCGGATCATTAAACGGCTGCCGGATAAATTTACCAGCCGGACGGAACGCCTTAAGAACTTAATCAAAAACAAAAACGCCGCCAGTGTTGCAGCACCAGCGGCAAAATAAGGGCGGCAGAAATGACAAGATTTCTTTTCCCTTAGGAGTATTTTACCATGAACGTAAAAGAATTACAAAGCCTGTTTTTTCTGCCGTGTACCGATAAAGGCAATGCAGAACGCATAACTGCCATGATTGGCTCTGATTGGCGGTATGTATGGCAAAGTAAAGGCTGGCTGCATTGGAATGGGAAAAAATGGGAAAAAGCAGATGAATTGGCTCTTGTAAAGCCTGTTATAGACTGTTTCCGGAAACTATCCAGTATTAGCTTTTCAGAAATGGAAATGAAACAGAATCCCAACATAGAAAAGATTAAAAAGTTTCTATTATCCAGCGAAAACCAAAACCGGGTATCAGGCTGTATCAAGATGTTACGGGCTGAATTGGCGGCGGATATTGCAACATTCGATACCGCCGAAAACCTGTTTAATATGAATGACTGCACGCTCAACTTAGAAACAGGGCTTGCACGAAGTCACAGGCGTGAAGATTACCTGACGCAGATTTCCCCGGCGACGTACTGCAAAAGTTATAACAATGGGCTATTCGAAAAGACGATAAATGAAGTATTACCGGACGAACCAACACGCCGATATTTTCAGAAGTTTTGCGGATATTGTTTATCCGGCAGCACGGAAAGCGAAAAGTTTATTGTGTTGTACGGCAGCGGCGGCGGCGGTAAAGGCACGGTCATGGAAACCATAGCTGCATGCCTGGGCAGGGAATACAGTATCACACTATCGGTAAACGCTTTGTTGGCAGGGCAGCGAACAAGTGACGGCAGCGCACACAATTCAGAGATTGCCAAACTGAAGGGCAAGCGGCTTGTGCTATCCAGTGAAACCTCTAAAGGCTGCCGCTTTGATGACGCAAAAATCAAGCTACTGACTGGCGGCGACACAATAACAGCACGTTTGCCACATGGATTGCCATTTGATTTTAAACCGCAATTCAAGCTGACGATCCAAACAAACTTCCTGCCAGCAATAGAGGATATTTACGATAAAGGCATGAAGCGGCGGCTTGTGATAATACCTTTTGACAGCACAATCACACAGCGGAACTTGCATTTAAAGAAAGAATTGCTGCAACAAAGGGAACTTGACGCAGTTTTTCAATGGTTGTGGCAAGGCTGGCAACTGTACCAAAAAGAAGGACTGCCGGATTGTGACAGCCCGGACTTTCCGGCAAAAATGAAAGAAGTTATGACAGACTTTTACCAGCAGAATGATACTATATCTGATTTCATTGAAGAGTGTTTCTATGTTGAACAAGGCCAATCTGCCCGGGCAAGCGTGGTATTTGATAAATATAAGACGTGGGCTGCTGGCGATAGGTCACAACTGGGCAGAAAGTCTTTCTATGCAGAATTGCGGAAACGTGGATTCCCTAAAAAGCACGGGCGCAACTTTGATGTGATTGAAAACCTTATGGAAAACCCTTGTGTGTGAAAGATTGATTCTATCACACGTGAAAGAATGGTGAAAGAATTAAAAAACGCTGGGATGCAGTATTCATGCGGTTTACCGCGATTCTGTGAAAGAATGAAAGAATTATTTGCAACTTTTTTTTAAAATTTAATGGAGGCGCTGAATGACTGATAAAGAAAAGTACAATTCACATGATAGATGGCAGGAAACAAGAGGAATGTTTGATCACTTGCCGCCTAATAATTCGCCGGGTCTGCTTGTTTGCCCGTTACGGCTTGCGCTTAATGCCCGCAATGGCGCAATGTGTAATAAGGAAAGGTGTGCTTGGTGGAATGAAGAAAAAGGCAGGTGTGGAGTAATAAAATGACAGTACAAAAAGAAACATACATACGACGTTCTATTAGTGAAGCATTGCGTCGAGCTGGATGGGATGTAACCTATCATCTGCAGGGCGTAGGCTGCCGCAAAGGATTTCCAGATCTAACCGCAATGAAAGAAGGGCAAACAGTCTATATCGAGGTCAAGACAGAAACCGGGCGACAGTCTGATTATCAGAAGGAGTTTGAAAGAACCTGCATTGCCCACGGTTGCAAGTACATATTGGCGCGAAGTGTAAAGGACGTAGCGGAACTGCTTAATTACAAGGTTTTGTTTTAAGGGAGGTGTTATAAAATGGCAGATACCAATAAAACAATAAGAATATCTATAGAAACCAATATAGGCGACGCTGTCAAAAAATTAGATGATCTTTCAAGCAAAACAAAAGAAGCAGCTTTTAACACAAACCAACTTGCGAAAGAGTCACAAGAAGCCGCATCCGGCGTCAAAGGGCTTGGCGACGTTTCAAAAGGAATGCAGGGCTTAGGTGATGCGGCATCCGTTGCCTCTGTAGCAATGGGCGTGTTTACCGGGAGCCTTGCAAAAGATGTTGTAGAAGCTTTCGGTGCGGCCATAGGTGAGGCCATAAATCAGATCATTGATTTAGGCGCCAAAACGCAAAAGACCATTTCCCAGATAAGCGCCATGAAAAACTTTGTTGGCGACGCTACGGCGGCATACCGGGAATTTAACGACGTAGGGCGAAACACGAATTTTGATCTGGATACTGTTCAGGCAATGGGCGCGCAGCTTTTGAATATGGGCTATTCCGCAAAGAACGCCGCTGATTTAATCCAGCTTTGTTCCGATACCGCAGCGGGCTTAAACGCAGGGCAAGCCGGGGCGCAGCAGCTTGTTGACGTACTGTCACGCATCCAGTCAACAGGCGAAATGAGCAGCCGCCAGCTAATTTCCCTGCAGATGGCCGGTATGGACTTAGACAAGGCTTTTGCTTCTGTAGGCATGAGCGCCGAAGAAGCTATGAAAGCAATGGATAAAGGCACCCTTGACGCGCAAACTGCTATCAAGGCATTGACCGAGTACATGCACGAATTTGACGGCAGCATGGAAAAGAGCAAAAACAATGTGACTGACCAGTGGGGCGACGTTTGCGGGAACATGCAAACCATTATGGGCGAAATAGGCGCGGCCATATTTGACGCATTTAACCAGTCTGAGATCATACAAACTTTAACCGGCTTTACTCAAGATTTAATAGATCTTGTCCGTGGCGGCGGGTGTGGCGCGTTTGATGACTTTAAGGATATTGCGACAACTGCGCTTGATGCGGTTAATACGGGGCTGAATGTTGTAACACAGGCCGTTAAAGCGGTTATTGTCGGCGCGACAAAACTGTATGCTGCATTCCGCACCATTGGTGCAAAGATCGCAAATGCTTTGTCTCCTATCCTGCAGCCGTTGTCACAGATTTGGAATTTTGTAAAAAGCATTCTGTCTTCTCTGGGGCAAAGCGTTTCTGAATATGTGGGCGAGGTATGGACTTCTACGTTTGGCGGGGCGCCTGCTGACGACGGCGACAATGAAAACCATTTCCGAACCGTAAAACGCACCCAGAAGGAAGAAAAAGAAAAAAAGGCCGGGCGTTCTGGCGGCTCCGGCAGCAAGGCCGCAAAAGAAGCGATTACAGAAGAGCAGCGGGCTATTGAAGCGCTGATTAAAAAGTACAGCGATGCCGACAAGGCAAGGTCAAAAGTAGCAAAAACCGCTATTGAACTTGCAAAAATTAATTTGTCTATGCTGGTAGGTGAAACAAAAGAGACAGAAGAGCGGCGTATTAAGCTATGGGCTATTGAAGAAGCACATAATGAATTAATAGACGGTTACAATAAAGAACTGGCAATTGCTTCCAAAATTAACGATGAAGGCACACGCAAAGATGTTATTAATGGGATTAATAGGCAAATTGATGCTGAAAACCGTTTATATGAAGCAAGGGTGAGACAGGTTAACTTTGATGCTTCAATAAAAGCAAAAGGCAAGGAAAGCGAAAAGATACTTGACAAGTATTTTGGCACTCAAGACGAAATCGAACGTAAAATTAAAGAAGTCCAGGGCGGAATAGCAAAGATTTTTAAAACGGCTGATTATATAAACTCGGGAAACAATGCAGTTTCTTTTGCGGAAGGTGATCTCGGCTTGTTAGCTGAAGTATTGAAAAAGACGCCGGAAGCATTACAAGAAGAATTAGACGCCAAGAATCAAAGTCTTGCAACATTTATCAGTGAAAACAAAGAAAGAATTGCGAATGCGACAAAAGAATTAATGGATAATAAAAACGCTGTTAAAAGCTGGGGTGAGGTAACAGTCCGTTATGCTACAATGGTTGGCGACGCAATGGCTGATTCGATGTATAGCTGGATAACCGGCGCAAAGAGCGGCAAGGACGCGTTAGCAGATTTTGTCAGCAGCATTTTAAAGACCGCTGCACAGCTGTTATCACGCTGGTTGTCTTTGTTCGCCATCTTTTCCATTGTGGGCGATCCGCGGCTGGCAGCACGTAACGCAAGCGCGGCTGTATTCGGAGCCTACGACGGCAAAGTTTTATTGCATAAAGCTACTGGCGGTTATATTTCTGGCCCCGGAACATCGGTTTCTGATAGTATTCCTGCTATGTTGTCCAAAGGCGAGTATGTCATAAAAGCATCTGCTGTAAGGCGCATCGGCGTGCCTACACTGAACGCCATAAACACAGGCCGTTATCATTTTGCGGATGGCGGTTATGTAGGTGGCCAAAAGATGCAGACTGCCGCGCCGGTTGGCGGGAATATCACATTGCAAGTAAACACGATTGATGCATCCGACTTTGATAGCTTCCTGAATTTCAGGGGCGGCGGGGAACGCATTACAAACATGTTGCTCGAAGCACAGCGCCGGTTTGCATTCTCTTTTGATGATTGATAGACAGGAGGATAACAATTATGAATACGATAACAGCAGAACGTAGTGCAGAAGCGGCAAAAACAGCTGCTCGTTTCCCCGGGACATCTGAATATTTCTGTGTAACTATGTTTAATGCAGGGTATGACTGCAGGGAAAACCTTATTTTGCACGGGATAGGACGAAAAAGCGGATGTTTTGACATAGATATTTGCTTTTTGGAAGGATTTAAAAAAGGCTTGCTTGTAAATCCTGAAGATTACGGCGAAATTGAAAAAACCGGTAAGGCGTGCTTTGTGGCTGGTGTTGAATTCTATGATCAAACCCATATTGAACTACACAGAACTACACGAAAATGAAAAAAGTTACAGATAAGCAGTTAATTGACGCAATACGGAAAAATGCCGGAATTGTATCAGGAATACTGCAAACCCTTAAAACAGAATACGGCATTGAAATGACACGCTTTGCTATATACAAGCGGAAAGAATCCAGCAAGAAGATTGCAGAAGCGTTCGAGGAAGCAGAGGAAGCCGTCCTTGATATTGCCGAAAATAACATCGTTGAATATATCAAGGGCGGCAACCTTAAAGCCACTATGTTTTATCTGCGCCTTAAAGGACGGAAAAGAGGATACGTCACAAACGAACAGAACGCAGAACAAGAGCCGGAACATGAAGGAATCCGTATCTATTTTGAACGTCCGGGAGATTAGGGGAAAGACTTGACAATATTACGTAAATATAATTATTTTGCGTACACAAACCAAACAAATAAACAATTGTTCTGTTTTGCGTAATTTACTTTAGTTTATGAAAGTATTTTACGCTTGCGTAAACAAAAAAACGATATAAAACCATGTCAAATTTTGCCCAAAATCATAATAACAAACGATTTATAGCAAACACTACGTCCGATAATCAGTATTACGTAAAATTTATTATTTAACGTTTGCAATAAAAAACGTTGTAAAAATATCTAATTTATGTTATCATGATAAAGGCGATACGTCAAGCAGATTAAACATGAAGGAGGTGAGAGCGTGGGCAGAGAAAACTTTGTTGTTGAGGATAGTATCTGCAAAATGTTTGCAGAACTGGCAGCGGCAAGGCAGATGAATAAAACGGAACTGTTTACTGCTTTAGTGCAGGAAGAGCATGCACGTAGGGCGAAACTGCTTGAGATTCACCGCCAGCAAATGGAACTTGAAGCAAAAGCAGCTGAATTAAGAAAGTAAGCAAAAGGAAGCCGCCTGTTACTGGCATAACAAGCGGCTTGTGGTTATGAAAACACGCTGCACGCATATTTTATAACCTTTATTAATTGTAACTTATCTTAATGCAAATATCAATGAACACGGAGGGCAACAATGAAAAAATTAGCTCATGTAGCAAAAGACTTAGCTGATAGCATGACAACTTTAGATATGTTAAAAAATGCACAGATTGCAGAAGTAATAAATTGTCCAGAAGTTGGCTTTGGTGCTCTGTATGGCTTTATTTATGCAGATTTATATGCTTTTTTTGGAGAAAACGGAAAATTTGATGACTTACTGGATCAGGGGCTGGAATACTATCAAAACAAAGAAACTAAAACGGATAATGATATTCTTGCTTTGATCACACGGGCTTTTCTTGATGGGTATAAGGCCGGGTTTTATTGCAGGGAAAAACTAAGTGATGAAATAAATCTTTACGAAACAGAAACAACGTAACAAGTTAAATGTGCTGCTGGCCATGTGCTGGCAGCTTTTTTTATTGCCTTTCAAAAAAACTGACTGCGTATAATTGTTTCTGATGTGCTTTTTAAAGGTAATGCAATGATTTATATTAACCGCAATACAAAACACTGCCACAGGCGTTTTGCGTCCATGTAGTGAGTATTATTCTTTAAAGAAAAACTGCTAAAAATTTGGGTATGTTTTTGGGTATGTTTTTGGTATTTTTGGGTACATTTCTGGCTAATTCTCTTTTGCAAACTAAAGTGAGTGAGCGACAATAAGAAAACCCGGAAACCGCATTATTACCAGTTTCCGGGATTGTTTTTTCTGGTCGGAGCAGCAGGATTTGAACCTGCGACCCCCTGCTCCCAAGGCAGGTGCGCTACCAACCTGCGCTATGCCCCGACGTAATCCGGAACTGTTTCCAACATTGCTGAAGCGTTCCGTATAGCTTTACAGCACTGCTATTATATATGAGTTACAACACTGTTGTCAAGCGGAAGAAACCGGCTTCCTATAAAAAGAAAGCCGGTTTTGTGCTCTAATGCAATTTAATTATCTTACGGATTATTTAAAATATCTTTCCAGCAGGCCCTTGAATGCTTTGCCGTGACGGGCTTCGTCCCGCGCCATTTCATGAACGGTGTCGTGGATCGCGTCCAGGTTCAGCGCTTTGGCGCGTTTTGCCAGGTCGGTCTTGCCGGCGGTTGCGCCGTTTTCAGCTTCTACGCGCATTTCCAGATTCTTTTTGGTGCTGTCGGTAATAACTTCGCCCAACAGTTCCGCAAATTTAGCGGCATGTTCCGCTTCTTCGTACGCAGCTTTTTCCCAGTACAGGCCGATTTCCGGATAGCCTTCCCGGAATGCGACGCGGGCCATGGCCAGGTACATGCCTACTTCGGTGCATTCGCCGTTGAAGTTGGCGCGCAGGTCGGCTTTAATATCTTCGGGAACATCAGCGGCTACGCCTACAACATGTTCAGCAGCCCAGGTCATATCGCCGGCCTGCTCTACAAATTTGGAAGCAGGAGCGCCGCACTGAGGGCATTTTGCCGGGGGTTCGGCTCCTTCATACACATAGCCGCAAACGGAACAAACGAATTTTTTCATGATGATTACCTCCGTATCTTTTTTATACATTAAATATCTCTATGGTACGGATACTACCGTTCCTCGTAAAAAAAGTATAGCATTGTGGGGAACCCCTGTCAACGAAACAATTTGTGAATTAATCTGACCAAAGTAGTATTTTGCAGATGGATTATGCCAAAGAAAGAGGGGAATCGTTCCCGGTACATCGAAAGAAGTACACGGTTTTTTCATCGGTGTCGCGGGCAAATTTGGTAACGAATTTTAAAAAACCCCATGAAATGCTTGTCAAATGCGGATAAAAAGGATAATATTATCATGTATCTTTGTTTGCATTTTTAAGGAGAAGCTGATGAAAAGCGATAACAGTTTTCTGAAAGGCACGCTGATCCTCACCGTATCCAGTATTGTGGTGAAGGTCATCGGCGCGCTGAACTGGATATTGTTGAGCCGTGTGCTGGGCGGGGAAGGCATCGGTCTGTACCAGATGGGCTTTCCTATTTACCTGATGGCGATCACGGTTTCCTCGGCGGGCATACCGGTGGCGATTTCCATCGTGACGGCGGAAAAGGTAGCCAAAAATGATTTCAAAGGCGCGGAACGGGTTTTCCACGTTACCCTGCGTCTGCTGTTTGTAACCGGACTGGTCTTTTCGCTGGCGCTGTTTTTCGGCGCGCAGAAACTGATCGACTGGCAGTTTATCCGGGACGCCCGGGCCTATTACTCGATCATTGCCCTGGCGCCGGCGGTATTTTTCGTAACTTTTCTGGCCAGCTTCCGCGGGTATCTGCAGGGCTGGCAGATTATGACGCCTACCGCCTGTTCCGAAATTACGGAACAGCTGGTACGGGTTGTCACCATGCTGTTTTTTGCTTCCTATTTCCTGCCCCGGGGTCTGGCTGCAGCGGCAGGCGGAGCCAGTATGGGGGCGGGCGCCGGCGCGTTCTGCGCGTTGCTGGTTCTGATGTTTTTCTACCAGCGGCTGAAAAAAGACCTGAAAGCAAAGCACAACCTGCAAAATATGGATGCGGTTCCGGAAACGTCTTCGTCCATTATTTCACGACTCCTAAAGCTGGCGCTGCCGGTTTCCCTTACCAGCCTGATGCTGCCCATCGTGGCCAACCTGGATCTGCTTATTGTGCCCCAGCGGCTGGAAGTGGCCGGCTTTGATGTGCGCCACGCCACAGAATTGTTCGGTTACCTGACCGGCATGGCTGTACCGTTGGTGAACTTGTCTACGATTTTTACGGCGGCACTGGCCATCAGTCTGGTGCCTGCCATTTCGGAAGCACGCGCCCTGGGCCTGCAGGAAAGCATCCGCCACAAGACCGGCGTGGCGTTCCGGGTTGCCATGATCGTGACCTTTCCCTGTTTTATGGGGCTGTTCTTTCTGGCGGAAAAGGTGGCGGGACTGATTTACAATGCGCCCGGCGCCGCGCCGGCTATTCAGGCCATGAGCATCGGCATCGTGCTGCTGGGTATGCACCAGGTCAGTACGGCGGTGCTGCAGGGCATGGGGCGTACCAGTATTCCGGTTCTCAATATGGTCGCTGCCTGCGTGGTAAAGGTCCTGCTGAACTGGACGCTGACCGCCATTCCCTGGCTGGGTATTCGCGGTTCCGCTATGGCTACCGTGGCGGATTTCGGCGTGGCGGCGCTGATTAATATGTACTTTATTTATAGGCTGACAGGTTATAAAATGTCGCTGCCTGTTTTTCTGAAACCGCTGGTCGCGGCCGGCGTAATGGGCGCTGCCATAGTGGGCGTCCTGTGTGCGGCGTCCGGACTGGGAGGCTGGGTTCTTCTGCTGTGCATTCCTGTTGCGGCCATTGTTTACGGCGTAGTCTTAACGTTCATCGGCGGCCTCACGAAAGAAGACCTGGAGAGCCTGCCGTATCTGGGCAGCCGTATCCTGCGTATCGGGCAGAGGCTGGGTGCGTTTAAGGAATGATTCTTTGACATAAAATCGTCAAAGGTTTGGCGTATACTGGTTTTGCTGAAAATGGACAGAAACGCTGCATAATTTTAATCGTACTGGTGAGAGCATGGAAGAAAATAACAAATTGGAAGAAATGAATACGGAGCCGGTGGTTCAACTGATCATTCCCCGGGACAACGGGCAGGAAAAAATTTTTTCCGTAACCCGGAAAAAAGGAATGACGCTGGCGGGTCTTTTGGCTGTTGTGTTTGTTTGTCTGGCAGGGGCGGCCGGATTTTACGGCTGGCAGTATCATCACACGCCTATTGATAAAGCGGCGTACCGGGAGTATCTTGGCCATAAATCGGAGCAGGAAGCCAAGCTCCAGTCTTTGTTGGAAGATAATGAAAAAATGCTGCGGGACATGAGCGAGATCCATACGCTGGAGACCAAACTGCGCCGTGCGGTTATCCAGAACAGCGGCGATCGGGAATTTTCCAGCAGCCTTGATTCGATTGGGGCGACACCGGACGTAAAATCGACAGACCCGTCGTACAGCGGCAAGGGCGGTCCCGGTGCGGACATCAGCATGCTGGACGTGGCGGCGGCCCAGAATAAGAACCTGACGGCACAAATCGACCGGCAGAAGAAAAACATGCATGAACTGCTGACAGTGATTGAAGGACGGAACAATCGTCTGTCTACCTTACCGGATCTTTGGCCTACCGACGGCGGTGTCATCAGTTCCTATTACGGAGGCCGGACGGGTCCCATCAACGGCGGTTTCGACTGGCATCCCGGCCTGGATATTGCGGTGGACATCGGCACGCCGGTGTATGCCGCGGCCATGGGAACAGTGGATATGGCAGGCTGGAACGGCGGTTACGGGCAGTTTGTGAAGATCCGTCACGGTAACGGTTATGAAAGCGCTTACGGACATATGAGCGGTATCGCCGTTTCCGCGGGGCAGCAGGTTCGCAAAGGCGAAATCATCGGCTTTGTGGGAAGCACCGGATACAGCACCGGTCCTCATCTGCATTTCGAAGTGTTCGTGGACGGGGAGAATATCGATCCGCTGTATATGCTGAAGAAGGCAAAATAAAAAGGAAGAATACAATCTCATATAGCAAATAAAAAGAGCCGGGGCGTATCCTGTTGGATATGCTTCGGCTCTTCGCTGATTCAGTTTGCGGATACCGGAAAAACAGGAAAAGGCTAATACGCAGGTTGAGTCGGTGTTTCCACAAGTTTAAGCTGCCTTTTGTTTTCGTACATTTGCTCGTCCGCGCGGCGCAGGACCTGTTCCACACCGGCGTCCTCTCCCGGTCGGAACACGGCGATTCCCCTGGCCACATCCACTTTTTCCCAGGGATGGGAAACGGTCGCGGCGACTTCTTCCGTCTTTTTGTCAAAGGCCTGCAGCAGTTCGTCACGGTGTTTATAATCGCTTCCCTGGAGCAGGGTCGCAAACTCATCGCCGCCAAGCCGGAACACAGGGCTGTGGGTGAAAGTCTCGCAGATTGCATGGCTGGCTGCCCGCAGGTAGATGTCGCCCCGTTCGTGTCCGTAGGCATCGTTGATCTCTTTCAGCCAATTGCAGTCAAACATGACAACGGCAAATTCCGGGCCGTTCTGTTCCGCACCCAGTTTTATGCTGTTGTTCAGTCGTCCGGCATAAATATCAAAGGCTCCCTTGTTCTTGATTCCGGTCAGGGCGTCCGAATAGGCCCGGCTGTTCAGGTCGCTGATATACATCTGCAGATGGTCCCGCATCTGCCGGAAAGATTTAGTCAGGATACCCAGTTCATCTTTGCCGTCATAATCCAGTTCTGCGTTGAAATTGCCGGAGGCCAGTTTCTGGGATGCCTGGGCAAGCTGCAGCAACGGTTTGGTTAAAGCGCCGGCAATGAACAGGGTGGCCACGATAAACACGGCAAGGATCGCAATGGCTGCCAGCAGGATGAAACGGGTCGTCTGGCGCCAGGAAGAAAAGATTTCAGCCACCGGCGCCGTCACCACCAGTTTCATTCCGTTGGACAGGGTGGAAAAAGAAAGCTGCCGCTGTTCCCCGTTTAGGGTGTACCGAATCAGATGATTGCCGTTGTTTGGCTCCTGAAACATGTTGGCACTGAGGCCGACGCTGATTTCTTCCGGTGTTTTGCCTGCCGATATGCTGGGATGGAAAATGATCCGGCCTTTGTCGTTAAGCAGGAACGCGAAGCCGGTATCGTAGACCCGCATGGCCTGTACCGGGGATGTGATGCTGTAGAACAGGGTATCCATGCCCAGTACACCGATCAGCACGCCGTAATTATAGATCGGCATCACATAGGAGACCGTGGGCAGTTTTCCCAGAAGATGGGCCTTATAGGGACCGACCCAGCAGGCTCTGCCTTTTGTTACCGGTTCGAAATACCAGGCGCTGTTTTCCTTGTCGGCGGGGTCAGGCCGGGCGGAAATCATCGAATCGTTTTTTACAAAAGACGGCTTGCCGATCTTTGAATAGAAAAAACCCTGTTCCGATGTGCCGATCTCCGGGTTGATATAGTAATAATAGCTGACGATACCGCTGGTATAATCGGCGACATTGCCGAAAGCCTGCTGCACTTCCCGCAAGTGTTTTTGCATAAAAGTATCCAGCTGTTTTCTCTGCTCCGGCGTACGCCAGGTTATATCAAGAGACGTCAGTGATACGCCGTAGTTTTTCAGATTAACGGTATCCAGCGAATGTTCGGCAATATGAGCGGTAATATCTACTGCTGTTTTAAGGCTGTTGAGACGTGCGTCGGCTGTTTGCGCTGCGTTCTGGCTCAGCAGATTCATTTTTTCTACCGAGTTCTGGTCGTTTTCTTTTCCGAGGGTGAAAAAGCCGATGACGATAAAAGTTAGCAGACTGGTCAGAATTGCCGCGATGGTCATTGCGGTAATTTTCATACGGATGGAATGCATTTCATTTGCCCCTTGACAGGTTGGTAACGTTTGAAATTACTCAATTTTACATCACATTTATTCTATTACATTATAAATCTTTAATTTTTAGTTGTAAATGGAAAATTCAGTCAGTTTACATTGCTGCAGGTAACGTAGTAAGTGAATCGTATTGAATTCCTCTGCGCGGGGATCGTCGCTCTTGCATTTTGACAAAGGAGTTGCTTTAACAGGCTGCAGTATTTATGATATAATAAAACAATAAAGCATTATCATAACGTGTTAATGACGCGTTGGTTTATGGTCAGGGATTTGCTAAAAAATTGTAAATCCATACAATCTGTATTTTCAAATTTTTGGGATGTTGGAGCGTAACAGCATGCATGCAATTCGTAACGGGCGTATTGTGTTGAACGACAAAATTTTAGAAGGCTGCGCCCTGTTGTTTGATCGGAAAATTATAGGAATTGTTTCACGTGAAACGTTGGATTCTGCATGGGAAAAAGGAAAATGCTGGCAGGGTAAGCCGCTGACGCTGACAGACGCGCAGGGCGCCTATGTTTCGCCGGGCTTTATCAATCTGCATATCCATGGCTGTACCGGTGCGGACACGATGGATGCAACGGAAGATACATTGGCAGTCATGAGCCGTTTTCTGGTGCAGACCGGTGTTACGGCTTTTTTACCTACGACCATGACCTGCGCAAAAGCTGATGTATATAAGGCGTTGCAGCGTATCCGGGAAACGATGACGGTGATTACACGCCGCCGGGATGAGACGCATGAGCCTGCGCAAACAGAACGGAAGCCGGCAAACGAAGCGGTCAATACTTCGGACACGCCTTCGTCAGAGCATTTCCCGGCAGCGACGGGTATTTCCGCAAAAACCGAAGAGGAAAAACATTGCCTGCTGCCGGGGGCCAAAGTGTTGGGGGCCTATTTGGAAGGACCTTTCATCAGCAGCCAATATAAGGGAGCGCAGAAAGAAGAGTTTATCACGCAGGCGGACTTTGCTTTTATCAAAGATTTTGACGATGTAATCAAGGTTGTGGTACTGGCGCCGGAAACGCTGAGAGATGCACTTACTCTCAGGGAGTTTGTCGCACAGTGCAGGACGCATCATATGATCGTTTCCTTAGGGCACAGCGCGGCGGAGTATGATACGGCGCTGCAGGCAATTCGGGAAGGCGCCTCCCATGTTACGCATTTGTGCAATGCCATGACAGGTCTGCATCACCGGAATCCCGGCCTGTTGGGCGCTGCGTTGGACAGTCCGGCGATGTGCGAGTTGATTGCCGATGATCTGCATGTGCATCCGGCAGTGCAGCGGCTTATTTACCGCATGAAAGGCGCGGCCGGAATTGAACTGATTACCGATTCCATGCGTGCCTGCGGCTTGCCGGACGGAATTTCCGAACTGGGCGGGCAGACGGTATATGTAAAAGACGGGGCAGCCAGGCTGGCGGACGGCACGATAGCGGGCAGCGTGGTAACACTGAACCGTGCCATGGCGAATTTTCGGAATAATACCGGCGCGACGGTTCCTGAGGTGGTTCGCATGGTGACGGAGAATCAGGCTCAGGAGCTGGGACTGTTTGAAAAAATCGGCAGCCTGAGTCCCGGAGCGGCGGCGGATATTACTCTGTTTAACGAAAATTTCACAGTTTTGAACACGTTTGTGGATGGCTGCCAGGTTTACAAGAACCCGGCTTTTCGGTAAAATAAAAGAGACGCGAATTAATCAGCGTTTCCTGAAGAAAGCGAGATCCAAACCGTATCAAAAACAGAGAAGCGAGGTACCTATGTTATTAAACGATATCATTCAAAAACACCCGGCGGAGAAAACCGCGTTCATTTTTAAAAATCAGTACACAACGTATGGAGAATTCCGTAAAAAGGTAGAAGACTGGGCGCTGTTTTTACAGTCCCAGGGCATAAAAAGAGGCGACAGGGTCGGTCTGTTAAGCAAAAATTCAACGGACTTTGTAGCAGCATACTTTGCTGTAGTAAAGGCCGGTGGCATTGTTGTGCCCTTTAACTTCCAGCTCATTGCGCCGGAAATTTCCTATATTGTAAAAGATACGGAAATGAAAATGCTCCTGACGAAAAATCCGGTGGATTTGGATCAGGCTTTGCGCGATTTAGGCTGGGAACAAGAACTGAAGCAGTTTACCTTTGAGGAGATGATGCCGCCGGAGGGAGCGGAGTTTATCGATTATGCCTTGGAAGAACAGGATCCGGCTGCAATCATTTATACATCCGGAACCACGGGTCGTCCCAAGGGAGCCATGCTGAGCCAGGGAAACATTGTGCATAACACACAGGACTTTATGGCGATTACGAAAATGCAGGAGGATGATATTGCACTGTGTGTGCTGCCTATGTATCACTGCTTCGGTTGGATTTGCACGGTGTGTTCCAACCTGTATATCGGCGCGACCCAGGTGGTGCAGGAGACCTACCAGTTTAGCGACGCCATGAGCCTGATAAAAAAGTATCATGTGAACACGATGTGCGGCGTGCCCACCATGTTCCAGCTGTTTGTAAAGGGCGCAACAGCTGAAGAACTGGCTCATTTCCGTTTCTTTATCAGCGGCGGCGCACCGCTGTCCCGCGTATTATATGATGCCTTTGCAAAAAAATTCGGGCAGCATGTGCAGGAAGGGTACGGTCTTTCGGAAGCAACACCGGTTACGACCTTCAACCGTATTGACAAGACCAAACAGGGATCCATCGGCCTGCCGATTCCTCATGTGGAAGTAAAACTAATGGATACGGATTCCCAGGAAGTGCCTGTCGGTGAAGTAGGGGAAGTGTGCGTGAAGGGGCCTAATGTAATGCTGGGCTACTGGAACCGGCCGAAAGAAACGGCGTGGACCCTGCGGGACGGATGGCTTCACACGGAAGATTTAGCCTATCGTGATGAAGAAGGCTGGATCTTTATCGTTGACCGCCTGAAGGACATGATTATCAGCAGTGGTGAAAACGTGTATCCCCGTGAGGTGGAAGAAGTGCTGATGGCGCATCCGGATATTAAGGAAGCCGCTGTAATCGGGATTCCGGACAAACTGCGTGGGCAGGCAATCTGCGCTTATATTGTGCCGGAAGACGGAGGCACGACGGATAAGCGTATGATCCGCAAATATCTGCTTTCCCGGATTGCGGCGTACAAGGTTCCCAAGGAATTCATTTTCTGCAATCAGCTGCCCCGGAACAATACCGGCAAGATTATGAAAAATGTATTACGGGAACAGTCACTGGATAATCTGATCAATCGGAAATAAAACCGGGCTGTAATTTATAAAGATACAACAAAAACGGTCACCCTGTTTTGCAACAGGATGACCGTTATTTTATTAGCACGTTACCGTTTGGTAATCAGTTCTTTGCCTGCCTGCAAGGCTTTTTTATTCGCTTCTTCCGTTCCTTTGGGAACCCGGTTCAGCACAGCTTTTTCCAGCGCTTCTTCGGATACGCAGTGGGTTAAGGCCACAACAGCCCCTAACGCTACGATGTTGGCGAATAAGGATTTGCCACAGGCGCCGATGGCCGTGTGGGTGATGGGCAGATCGATACGTTCTTTATAGGTTCCCGGTACTTCTGTTACAAACAGGGAATCTGTGATCACGATACTGTCTTTGCCGCAGTCCTTGGTGTACTTGTTCGCCGCTTCCTGGCTCATGGCCAGCAATACATCCGGGCAGGTAACCCGGCCAAAATAAATCTTATCGTCGGAGATGATAGCTTCCGCTTTGGAAGAACCGCCCCGGGCTTCCGGTCCGTAGGACTGGGACTGGATGGCTTCTTTACCGTCGAGGATCGCTGCTTCCGCTAAGATGATACCGGCTGTGATCAGGCCCTGGCCGCCGGTTCCGGAAAATCTAAAATTATGTTTCATGATTATTTCCCTCCCTGTGCGCGCCGGATGACTTCATCATAGGCTTCGGTATATTCCTGTACATCGTTGGTTTCAAACAGTACGCCGATGGGGAACTTGCCCGCTGCGATGGCTTCGGCTTTTTTCTCTTCGTCCATCTTGTCCCAGGCTGCTTTCATTACGCCGTGGTCCCGCTGCCATTCCATCATTTTGGCCGGTGTACCCGCTTTGTTCTGACGTCCGAAGTTGATGGGGCAGGCCGATACGCATTCGATAATGGAGAAGCCTTTGTGGGCGATGCCTTTGGCAATCACGTCGACCATCAGAGGAACATGGAAGGTGGTAGCCCGTGCGCAGAAGGTAGCGCCGGCTGCTTTTGCCAGATCCAGCAGATTGAAAGAAGGCTCGATGGTCAGATACGGAGCCGTAGTCGCTTTGGATCCTTTGGGGGTCATGGGCGAATACTGACCGCCGGTCATGCCATAGATGCTGTTGTTATATACTACCAATGTTAAATCAATGTTGCGGCGTGCCGCATGAATCAGGTGGTTGCCGCCGATGGCTGTGCAGTCGCCGTCGCCGCTGGCTACGATAACCTTCAATGCCGGGTTTGCCATCTTCAGGCCGCTGGCGATGGGCAGCGCCCGTCCGTGTAAGGTGTTGGCCGTATTAAAATCCAGATACCCGGAAGAGCGGCTGGAGCAGCCAATACCGGAAATTAAAGCGACTTCGTCTTTGGATAAGCCCTGCTTATCCACTGCTTTTACGATAGCGCCCGTGATGACGCCGTTGCCGCAGCCGGGGCACCAGATGTGGGGCAGGCGGCCCGGACGGAAATATTTCTCAACTAATTGTTCCATTCCCATGGTCTTATCTCCTTTCCCTTACCGGCCCATGGCCTTTTTGATCTCCGCCAGCAGTTCCTGGGGCGTTGCGGATTCGTTGTCGTACTTGCCGTACAGGGTGACAGGGCATTTGCCTGCTACGACCCGTTCTACTTCCAGCACATACTGGCCGTAGTTCAGCTCATGCACTAAAATGCCTTTCACTTTGCCTGCCAGCTCTTTCACTTCTTTTTCCGGGAAAGGCCAGATGGTGATGGGACGGAAGAAACCGACTTTCAGTCCTTCAGCCCGGGCCATGTCTACCGCTTCGTAAGCGGTACGGGCCGCGCCGCCGAAGGAAAGCACGGCGAACTCCGCGTCGTCCATCTTATAATTTTCAAATGTAACGATATCTGCCAGGTTATTATAAATTTTATCATGCAGGCGGTTCAGGGCGTTGACCGTACCGGCCGGCGTGCCTTTCGGGAACCCGGTCTCATCGTGGATCAGGCCGGTGACATGCCAGCGGTAACCGCTGCCGTAATCTGCCATGGCAGGAACCAGATTGTCTTCCGTGGTGCCATAAGCCAGATACTCTTCCGGTTTGCAGGTGGGACGTACCCGGTCCACGGTTTCTACCGTGCTGTAGTCATCCGGCAGCTCAATTTTTTCCCGCATATGGCCGATGACTTCGTCCATTAAAATGATGACGGGCACGCGGTATTTTTCCGCCAGGTTAACCGCGCGGATGGTGAGCCAGAAGCATTCCGGCACGCTGGAGGGCGATACCACGATGACCCAGTGGTCGCCGTGGGTACCCCAGCGGGTCATCATCACTTCGCCCTGGGCGGGGCTGGTGGGCTGGCCGGTAGCCGGGCCAACCCGCTGTACGTCTACGAGGACTACAGGGATTTCCGCCGTGCAGGCCAGACCTAACATTTCCTGTTTCAGGGAGAAACCGGGGCCGCTGGTGGCGGTCATGGCTTTTTTGCCGCCCATGGAGGCGCCGATGGCTGCGCCCAACCCGGCGATTTCATCTTCCGTCTGCATAAATTTGCCGCCGACCTGAGGCAGGCGGGCTGCTAACTGTTCGGCAATTTCCGTAGAAGGGGTGATGGGATAGCCGCCGTAAAATTTAACGCCGGCCGCGATGGCGCCTTCTACTACTGCCTGGTTGCCTTGCAACAGTAATACTCTGGACATAACATCTCACTCCTTTACTTTTCCACAAAAATTGCGTAGTCGGGGCAGCGCATCTCGCACTGTCCGCACTGGATACAGTCTTTTTCTTTGTCTTTGATGATGGCGCACTTGCCTACTTCCGTAACTTCCAATACCTTTTTGGGACAGAAGTTTACGCAGATGCCGCAGCCTTTACAACGTTTTGTAACCAGTTTCAGCATTCGAAAACCCTCCTCTGAATTTGATTCCTCATAAAAATTTAGTAATATATGTTACAGTATTTTCCAAGTCAATTCATTATACCCTATCTTTTATCTTATTTAAAGCAGAAAATAATTTTTTAACAAATAAATTGACAACATTTTGCATTTTTTGTCAAAAGTCGTTATAATATAAAAATCATTATAATAAATTGTAAAGAAGGGGCAAAACGAAAGAGCAGGATTCCCGGCGTTATAAAATGGCCGGAAGGGCCTTTTCTGCAGATTCAATCTGTCCGGAGATTAATGGCATGAACAGGAAAGAAAAAGAAATCGAAACCAAAAGGCGGCTGATGGAAGCAACGGAAGCGGTGTTTTCCCGCAGAGGCTTTGCCCAGGCCACCGTGGATGAGATTATCGCGCTGGCAGATACCGGCAAAGGAACCTTGTATAAATACTTTGGAAATAAGGATAATGTGTTCTACACGCTGGTTTCCCATAAGCACAATGAGCTGATGGAACGGATGTGGTCTGTGGCCGGTGACGCGGAGAAGAGCGTAGAGGAGCGGCTGGCCGGTATTCTGGCGGTCTGGATGGAATTTTTGCGGAAAAATACGGTGCTCTGGCAGGTTTTGTGTTTTGAGATGACCTGTACAAACCGGGGCTTTTCCGGCGTGGAAGATGAAAACGGGGAAGTCCGTCTGGTGAGCCGTTGGGGCAAGTTGCCGCCTCCGGAGGAACAGGAAAGCATTTTGCGGTATCACCGGCTGCTGGCAGAAGAGAATAAGCCCATCCTGAAAGTTTATGAGGAAGGGATCCGGCAGAACCTTTTCTGTGAAATGGCGCAGCATAAAGATATTGCCGTACATATGTTCCTTGCAGTGGCCATGATTGTGTTTTTTCATTCTTCCGGTGACATAGAAAAAATCTCGGCCCGGGATTTTGCTGCCAACTTTGTGAAAACGCGCCTGTATGGTCTTATCAGGCATAATGATGAGTTTTAATCCTTACAGTTTTAAGTAAGTGTTGTGAAGAGAGAAGGAAGTATCCATGATAAAGTTAGTGGACGTAGAGAAAACCTACTTCAGTAAGGCCGGTGACATTGCGGCCCTGAAGAAAACGAATATTGAGGTAAAAGAGGGGGAAATATTCGGTATTATCGGTTTGTCCGGTGCAGGAAAATCCACGCTGATCCGTTGCATCAACATGCTGGAGGTGCCTACGGGAGGGCAGGTGTTTGTGGACGGACAGGAGCTGACTGCCATGAATGAGGGCCAGCTGCGGAAAGCGCGCCAGAATATCGGCATGATCTTTCAGCATTTTAATCTGCTGGCTTCCCGCACCGTATTTGACAATATCGCGTTCCCGCTGGAAATTCAGGGGATGCCGAAAGAAAAAATCGCAGAACGTGTAAGGGAATTGCTGGACCTGGTTCAGCTGACCGACCGTGCGGATTATTATCCCAGCCAGCTTTCCGGCGGACAGAAACAGCGTGTCGGCATTGCCCGGGCGCTGGCTTCCAACCCGAAAGTGCTGCTGTCGGACGAGGCTACGTCCGCGCTGGATCCCCAGACGACCAAATCAATTCTGCAGCTGCTACGGGATATCAACAAACGCCTGAACCTGACGATCGTAATGATCACCCATCAGATGGAAGTGGTGAAAGAAATCTGCGACCGGGTGGCGGTTATCGAAAACGGCGTCATCATTGAGGAAGGCAGTATGTATAAAGTGTTCACGGAACCGCAGGAAGAAACGACGAAAGAATTTGTAAAGACCGTGAACGATATAAAAATACCGCCTATGGTCGATACGGAGTCCATGAAACAAACGTATTTCCCGGGAGCCCGGCTGCTGGTGAACCTGACGTTCCTGGACAGCGGTGAAAGCGGGGAAGGAAAAGAAAAGTCTGCCGGAGCGGACCAACCGATGGTTTCTGCTCTGATTAAGAAATTCGGGGTCGATGTCAACATTATTTCCGGTAAAGTCGATTACCTGAAAGATACTCCTTACGGAACCTTGCTGGTGGAAATCATGGGTGACGAAAAGGGTATCGCGGATTCTGTACAGTACGCTAAAGAAGCGGGCGTAAAACTGGAGGTGATCGGCTATGTCGGCTAATTTGATAGAGTTATTGGTAAAGTCCCTGGGGGAAACCTGCTACATGGTTCTGATTGCTATTGTCCTGGCAACGCTGATCGGCCTGCCGCTGGGTGTAATCCTGACGGTGACCCGGAAGGATCACATCATGCCTAATGCCCTGGTGCATAATGTGCTGGGGGCAATCGTCAACGCGACCCGCTCCACACCGTTTATCATCCTGATGGTTGCGATTATCCCGTTTACCCGCATGATCGTGGGTTCTTCCATCGGGACTACGGCGGCCATCGTTCCGCTGACCATTACGGCGGCGCCGTTTATTGCCCGGGTCATTGAATCGTCCCTGCTGGAAGTGGACCGGGGCGTGATTGAGGCAGCCCAGTCCATGGGCGCCAGTCCGGTACAGATTATCGGGAAGGTGATGCTGCCGGAATCGCTGCATTCCATTGTTCTTGGCATTACCCTTGCCTTGATTGCGCTGATTGGCGCGTCCGCCATGGCCGGCGCTCTTGGCGGCGGCGGTCTGGGTGACCTTGCAATCCGTTACGGTTACCAGCGGTTTCAGATGGACGTGATGGTTGCTACGGTAATCGTCCTGATTATCATGGTGCAGGGAGTACAGACCATCGGCAATATGCTGAGCCGTAAACTGAATAAGAATAAATTATCCTAAGCAGTTTCAGGTAAGCTGTGTTTAAAGTAGTTCCTTATTTCCGGCGTCCGGGTTTGAACGGGCGCCGGTTTTATGTATTTTAATGAAAGTTTACGGATATATATTGACTTTCACACAATAAAGTAGTAAATTGATAAATAACGAATTTTATTTATGATTTTTACCAAAAGACAAATAATTGTAACACGAGATTGCTGATTAGAGTATTGCTGTGAAGTAAAATGGGGACTGTAGAAAAAGACAGAAGACAGTTTCCGGTAGCAAGGAGGAGTGTAATAATGGCAGAAAAAATTGAGAATCATTTGACAGAACAATTATGTGAGGCGCTTGCATGCCTGAAACAGAAACAACAGGTTGCCAATTTTCTGGAAGATGTCTGCACGATCAGCGAATACAAGGCGCTGGCGCAGCGGTTTGAGGTCGCAAGGCTTTTGGATGAAGGCATAAAATATGAAGAGATTGTAGAACGTACGGGAGCCAGCACAGCAACGATCTCCCGGGTGAAACGCTGTCTTGTGTACGGCAAGGACGGTTACGAAGTTGCATTGGAACATCTGCAGAAAAAACACCATATAACCCGCTCGCCCAAAGCAGTGCTCAGAGCAAAATATGAAAAGGAAAGAGCCCAAAGAAAGAGAGCGGTACAGGAAAATGACTGAAACAATCTTACAGGTGCCGTATGGAACACGGGATGTGCTTCCGGGAGAGGCAGCGGCACGCCGTCAGATGGAGGATAAGATCTGCAGTCTGTTTGCCCTCTGGGGGTATGACGAAGTAGCCACACCGACCTTCGAGTATCTGGATACGTTTGCAGGTATGGGGCAGCCCGGCGCCGGCGCGTTTAAGTTTTTTGACCGCAAGGATAACATTTTAATGCTCCGCACGGATATGACGACACCGATTGCCCGCATGGTGGCCACGCGGATGCGCAAAGATGAAAGCGTGAAGCGGTTGTCGTACCGGGCTCAGTTATTCCGTTACGAAGAGGCCCAGGCCGGCCGTCAGTGTGAATTTACTCAGTGCGGTATCGAAATGATGGGGGCCGCCGGGGCGGCTGCCGATGCGGAAGTCATTGCGCTGGCCGTGTCGACCCTCATGGAAGCGGGCCTGAAAGATTTTAATATTACCCTGGGTCACATGGAGTTTATCAACGGGTTGATTGAAGCGGCAACGCTGACGGAAGAACAGGCAAAGGATATCAAGCATTGCCTGATCAGACGCAACGCGGCCGGACTGGAAAATGTCGTGGAAGCAGCGAAAATTCCGGAACAGTTGGCCCTTATTTTTAAAGAATTGCTGTTCCTGCATGGCGGTATTGCGTTGCTGGAAGATATGCAGAAGCGGGTGCTGAGCCGGCGTTGCTGGAATGCGCTGGAGAACCTGCGGGAAATCTATGAACTGGCCAAAGCCTATGGCGTGGAACGGTATCTGAGCTTTGACCTGGGCCTGACCCGCAGTCTGGATTACTATACGGGTATGCTGTTTGAAGGGTATGCTGCCGGAATGGGGTACTCCCTGATTGGCGGCGGACGGTATGACAACATGATGCAGCGATTCGGAAAACCCTGCCCCGCCACCGGTTTTGCCCTGGGCATTGACCGTATAGCCCTGACGCTGGAACGGCAGGGAAAACAGTTTGTGAAACAGCCGGAAACCCTGTTTGTTGCCTATGGGGAGGGAAAAACCGCAGAAGGCATCCGTGCAGCCTGTGCTCTCCGTAAAGATGGCAAACGGGTGAAATTGGCTGACCGTGCTATGACGGAAACGGAAATGCAGCAGGCCGTACAGGAAAATCATTACAGTACATGGAAATACATCGGATAATATCATCGTTGTGTTTTCTGTTACATGAAATACGGAGAAACAGAACCGAAATGGAGATTTGACCATGGAAGAATATATAACCATAGCGCTGCCCAAGGGCAAGCTGTTCAAACGCAGCCTGGATCTGCTGGGTAAAGTGGGGTACAGCGCGGAAGGCGTTTCGGAAAATTCCCGCAAGCTTGTGATCGCGAATGAGGAAACAAAGGTACGTTTTATCATCACCAAGACGGTGGATCTTCCCACTTATGTAGAGTACGGCGCTGCGGATATTGGCATTATCGGCAAGGACGTTCTGCTGGAAGAGCAGAAGGACGTGTACGAACTGCTGGATCTGGGCTTTGGAAAATGCCGCCTGATGATGGCGGTGCCGGAAGCGAAGAAGCGGCCGGAATTGAAAGATTACGCGCATTTGCGCGTGGCAACAAAATATCCCCGCTGTGCCCGGGAATATTTTGATAAGCTGGGCATCCAGATGGAAATCGTTAAGCTGAACGGTTCCATCGAACTGGGCCCGCTGATTGGGTTGTCGGAGCTGATCGTGGATATTGTTGAGACAGGGACTACCATCAAAGAAAACAAGCTGATAGAAGTGGACAGCATCTTTACTTCCACCGCACGGCTGATCGCCAATCCGGTCAGTTTCAAACTGAAATTTGAACGGCTGCACAAACTGGTCGTGGATTTACGTGCCGTACTGGCAGCGGAAAAAGGAGACAAGAAAGCAAAATGAATATAATCGACGCAAGAAAAATGAACGCAGAGGAAATTGCTGCGCTGCTGAAAAAGAAAGCCTTTGACGAAACGGAGCTGTCACCGGGCGTACAGGCTGCCTGCGATCAGATGTGGGGCGAGCACCTGACGGCTGCGCAGATCGTAGACCGCATTGTAGACTACGTGCGCAGGGTTGGGGACGAAGCGTTGCTGTATTTCACCAACACCATCGATCGTGCGGACCTGACTGCCGAAACGCTGCGTGTAACGGAGAGGGAATTTGACGAGGCCCGCACACTGGTAGACCCCAAGGTCGTTGATTCCATGACCCGGGCGATTATGAACGTTAAAAAATTCCATGAGGAGCAGATGCCCAAATCCTGGATCACCAACCGGGCTCACGGCAGCATTTTGGGACAGAAGATCACGCCCCTGGACAGTGTGGGTATTTATGTGCCCGGCGGTACGGCGGCCTATCCTTCCAGCGTGATCATGAACGCCGTTCCGGCCAAAGTGGCCGGCGTGTCCCGCATTGTGATGGCGGCGCCTCCCGGTAAGGACGGAAAGCTGAATCCTTATGTGCTGGTAACGGCAGAAAAAATCGGGATTACCGAAATTTATAAAATGGGCGGTGCTCAGGCTATTGCAGCGCTGGCTTTTGGTACGGCAACGGTTCCAAAGGTGAATAAGATCACCGGCCCCGGCAATATTTTTGTGACGCTGGCAAAGAAAGCGGTATATGGGCATGTGGATATTGATATGCTGGCCGGACCCAGCGAGATTTTGATCGTGGCGGACGATTCTGCCAACCCGGTCTATCTGGCGGCTGACCTGTTAAGCCAGGCAGAGCACGATCCGCTGGCCAGCGCAATTTTGATTACTGACAGCGAGCGTATTGCCAAAGCGGTGGCGGCGGAAGTGGATGTGCAGTTGAAAGAACTGCCCCGGGAAGAAATCGCGGCGGCGTCACTCAGGACCATGGGCAAGATCATTCTGGCAAAAAACATGGAAACCGTGGTAGCAATGGCCAACCTCAGCGCGCCGGAGCATCTGGAAGTTATGACCAAAGCGCCTTTCCAGCTGATGCCTCTGCTGCATAACTGCGGCGCTATGTTCCTGGGAACGGATTCTCCCGAGCCCCTGGGCGACTATTTCGCCGGTCCCAACCATGTATTGCCCACTGGCGGTACGGCTAAATTCTACAGCGTGCTGAACGTGGAAACCTTTATGAAAAAGACCAGTATCATCGCTTATACCAATAAGGCGCTGCTGGAAGCTGCGGACGATATTATCGCTATGGCGGAAGCGGAAGGCCTGCGGGCTCATGCCAACGCAATCCGGAAGCGTCAGGAAAACAATAATCATTAAATCTGTGTGTATAAGCTGCTGACAGCTGATATCATTTTTAATTACACAAGAGGTGAGCAACGTGTCTGAAATTGCGATTCGTTCCAGCCTGGCCGGGCTGGAGGAATATGAAGTTGAAACGATAGAAGCGAAAATAATCGTAAACGCCAATGAGTCGAATTATCCGGTTCCGGCTTCCATACAGCAGGAAATTGAAGAAAAAACGAAAAGCTTTTTGTTTAACCGGTATCCGCCTATAAAATGCGAGACCCTGTGCAGCCTGATTGCAGAAACACTGGGTGTCGATATTGACAAAGTACGCGTCGGAAACGGTTCTAGTGAACTTTTGCAGATGGCCTGCTATGCCTTTGGCGGGGCAGGGAAGAAGATTGCGGTACCTTATCCTTCTTTTTCCATGTACGGCGTTTACGCCCAGATGTCAGACAGCGAAGTGTTGCGGTATCCTCTGAACGTGGAAGGATTTCTGGACGCGGAAGCAGTGATTGCGTTTTGCAAGGAAAATCAGCCGGATCTGCTGATCCTCAACAATCCCAACAATCCTACCGGAAATTATAATCCATTGTCTGTGATCGAACAGATTATTGCCAACGTGGAGTGTCCTATTATCGTAGACGAAGCGTATATGGAATTCGCCAGAGGGGAAGGGGTGGATCCCCGGGATCTGCGGCCGTTGAGCCAGTTGAAACTGGTGGCGGGTTCCGCGCTGGCACTGTTGAATAAATACCATAACTTTTTGGTTTTCCGGACCTTTTCCAAAGCCTACAGCCTGGCCGGTATGCGGGTAGGCTATTCCGTAGGCAGCATTTCCCTGAGCCGAATCTTGGGAAAAACGCTGCTGCCTTATCATGTGAACGCCTATTCCCTGATGGCAGCAGAAATCTGCTACCGGCATAAAGAAGATTTCCGGGAACAGATTGAAGAAATCCGTTCCCAGCGGGCGCTGATGATTGCGGAACTGAAAGAATTGGGCATGAAAGTCTGGCCCACGGAAACCAATTTTATCTGCTACAGTCCGGAAGGGAAAATGCAGGCTGTGCTGGCAGAGGCGTACGAAAAAAAATACGGTTACAGTAATTACAGCGCGGCGACGAAGGCCGGCAAAATGATTTTTAAGGCTATGCTTGCGGAAAAAATCCTGTTGCGGGATTTTTCGGAGCACCCGGTGTTGCAGGGCTGTATCCGTCAGACCATCGGGCTGCCGGAAGAAAATACTATAGTGATGAACAAAATCAAGAATCTTTGCAGGGAGTGTTTGGGAAATGAGCAAATCAACTGAAACAAAGAAGGCGCGCCGTGCTGAGATAGAAAGAAAAACGGCGGAGACGCAGATTTCCATAAAACTGAACCTGGATGGCGAAGGGACATGCGATATTGCAACGGGAATCGGCTTTCTGGATCATATGCTGACCCTGCTGGTCAAACACAGCTTTATGGATTTGACTGTAAAAGCAAAAGGCGATCTGGAAGTGGACAGCCATCACACCGTGGAAGATATCGGGATTGTACTGGGCGAAGCGCTGCGGGAGGCGCTGGGTGACAAAGCCGGGATTCACCGCTATGGTAACTGTTTTATTCCTATGGATGAAACCCTGGCTCAGGCGTGCCTGGATTTTTCCGGTCGCCCGTTTTTAGTCTTCGGCGCAGAGATTCCTAAAATCCGGTTGGAAAATTACGATACGGAAATGACAGAAGAATTTTTCCGCGCCGTAGCCATGCACTGCGGGCTGACGCTGCATATCCGCGTACTGTACGGCAGCAACGTGCATCATATCATTGAAGCAATCTTTAAGGCATTTGCCCGTGCCGTGGCGGAAGCGGCAGCCGTGGATCCGCGGGTGAAAGGTGTTATGAGCAGTAAGGGCGTGCTATAAAAGCAGTTAAGGTGTTTATAAACAGGAAAGACATTCTTTCGGGAAAGCTTGTTTTCTCAAGCTGCTTTCGACAGAAATGGGAACGCATCCGCTGAAGTAACAGTATGTTCTGAATACGTTTTGGAGATAGTAACGATGGGTAATCGGAATGTCGTAATTGTTGATTATGGTCTGGGGAACCTGCACAGTGTCAATAAGGCAGTTGCGCTGGTAGGAGGTAATCCTGTTATTACCGGTGATAAAGAAATCATTGCGGCAGCGGAAAAGCTGATTCTGCCGGGTGTAGGTGCGTTTGGTGACTGCATGGCGAACCTGGAAAAAGCCGGCGTAATCCCGGTCATCAAAGAATATATTGCTGCTGACAAACCCTTTCTGGGCATCTGTCTTGGTATGCAGGTATTGTTTGAAGAAAGCGAAGAAGCTCCGGGCGTTAAAGGGCTGGGCGTGTTTCCTGGCAAGGCTGTGCTGATTCCTACGTCTTTGAAGATTCCCCACATGGGATGGAACCAGCTGAACCTGAAGACCGCTTCCCCGTTACTGACGGGCAGTGAAGGACAGTATGTGTATTTTGTGCACAGCTATTGCTGCCGGCCGGAAGACCGGGCGCTGATTACTTCCGTCTGCGACTACGGAACGGAAATTGTGGCCAGCGTAGGAAGAAGTAATATTTCCGGCGTACAGTTTCATCCGGAAAAATCCAGTGAAGTGGGGCTTTCCATGCTGAAACGGTTTGTTAGTCTGTAGTTTTGCAGTTCAGGAAACGATTTCGCAAAACCGTACACGATTGCTATTCCATGGATTCATTCGCTTGTGGCTTCGAAACTCGAGGCTGCGCCTCTCGAACAGTCTCGCCACGTCGGCGAATTTCATCTCATGGAATGACGCAATCGTTTCCGATGTTTTGCTCAATTCTTTCCCTGAACGACAAATTCTAAGTTACAAATATTATCAGAAAGAAGAGACAAAGACACTATGATTATTTTTCCCGCCATTGACTTGCGGAATGGAAAAGCAGTGCGCCTGGTGGAAGGCGATTTTAAACAGGAAACGGTGTATGCGGAGGACCCGGCCGCCGTGGCGGAACAATTTCGGGACGCAGGGGCGGAGTTTCTCCACGTGGTTGATTTGGACGGCGCTTTGGCCGGGGAGAGCCGAAACCTGGAAGTGATTCGGCGCATTTTGGCCAAGGCCGGTAACATGAAAGTGGAAGTAGGCGGAGGAATCCGCGATTTGCACGCGGTATCCCGCATGCTGGACCTGGGCGTGACCCGGGTCATTTTAGGCAGTCTGGCTGCACGGAATCCGGCGGAAACACGGGAAATCTGCAAATATTTTCCCGGTCAGGCGGTAGCGGGCATTGATGCAAAAAACGGTGAAGTGGCCGTGGAAGGCTGGGGCGTTTCCGGCGGTATGAATTATCTGGAACTGGGAAAACGGATGGCGGAAATCGGCATTCAGCATATTATTTTTACGGATATCAGCCGGGACGGAAAGCTGCAGGGCGTGAATGTGGAAGCTACGGCGGAACTGGCTAAAGCCAGCGGCGTGAAAGTCGTTGCCAGCGGCGGCGTGGCTTCGCTTGAAGATGTTAAAAAGGTTATGGCCCGGGAGAAGGACGGCATTGAAGGCGTGATAATCGGAAAAGCGCTGTATGCCGGCAAAGTGAATTTAAAAGAAGCGCTGGCTGTGGCAAAGGGCAAAGCCTGAAACAAGTTGGAAAAGCCCTGGGTCATACATTACTCTCTATTTCGCCGACGTTAGCAGGCAGCGAAAAGTGATATTGCAATCTTTTTACAATGCTTCAGAATAGCAAGCAGCAGCCGGAGAGGGTTGCTAATTCTGAAATAACTGCGAAATCATGCTGCAGCGCATGGTTTCGTAACACATAGTTTGCTATAATAGTAAAGGGGAACGACATGCTGACCAAACGAATCATTCCCTGCCTGGATGTGAAAGAAGGGCGGGTCGTAAAAGGCACGAATTTTGTGGGTCTGCGGGACGCAGGCGACCCGGTGGAGCTGGCTTCCGTCTATGACAGGGAAGGCGCGGATGAGCTGGTGTTTCTGGACATTACTGCCAGCGTGGAAAAACGCAAATCCATGCTGGATGTCATCAACCGGACGGCAGGCAAGGCCTTTATGCCACTGACGGTGGGCGGCGGTATCAGTACAGTGGAAGACATCCGCAATTGTCTGAATGCGGGAGCGGACAAAACTTCACTGAACACGGCCGCGGTAAAAAATCCGGACTTAATCGCCCGGGGCGCGGAACTGTTCGGCAGTCAGTGCATCGTGCTGGCAGTGGACGCGAAACGCTGCGGCACGGATTGTTGGGAAATTTATGTGAACGGCGGCAGGACGCCTACGGGGATCGACTGTCTGGAATGGGTGAAGAAAGCGGTGGCTCTGGGAGCCGGTGAAATTCTGCTGACCAGCATGGACGCGGATGGTACCAAAAACGGTTACGACATTCCCCTGACAAGAGCGGTGGCGGAAGCGGTAAACGTGCCTGTTATTGCCAGCGGCGGCGCCGGTACGTTGGAACATTTTTATGATGTGCTTGCGCTGGGAAAAGCAGACGCGGTGCTGGCGGCTTCCGTATTCCATTACAAAACGTTTACGATCCGGCAGGTAAAGCAGTACCTGCGGGATAAAGGAGTAGAGGTGAGACTGTAATGAAAATTGATTTTTCCAATCTGAAATTTGATGACAAGGGATTGATCCCTGCCATCGTGCAGGATGTGTACAGTGATGAAGTGCTGATGCTGGCCTATATGAACGGCGAGAGTCTGGCGAAGACGGTGGAAACCGGCTATACCTGGTTCTGGAGCCGCAGCCGTCAGGAATTGTGGAACAAGGGCGCTACCAGCGGTCATATGCAAAAAGTGGAATCCATTACCTATGACTGCGACGGGGATGCGCTGTTGGTGAAGGTAGACCAGACTGGCGCGGCCTGTCATACGGGACATCGCTCCTGTTTCTTCAATCCCCTGTGGAATGAAGGGGAAGGCAAGAATTTGCCTGTTCCGGAACCGGACAATGAAAGCATCTACGGCGTACTGGCCGAACTGTACCGGGTCATCCTGTACAAACGGGAACACGGCGGCGAAAAGAGTTATACCAAGTACCTGTTCATGAAAGGGCAGGACAAGATTTTAAAGAAGGTGGGCGAAGAGTCGGCGGAGACTATCATCGCTTCCAAGAACAACAGCCGTCAGGAAGTAATTTACGAAATGAGCGACCTGTGGTATCACTGTATGGTATTGCTGGCATACCACGGCATTACTCCGGCAGAACTGCTTCATGAATTGTCCGGCAGAAGGTCAAAGGAAAACAACAGTAAATATTGAAATTTAACCGAACAGCTAAAATATGCCCGGTGAAATGAGGGCTGCATCCGACAATTTTATAAACAGAAATGTCTGCATCGTAAGGTGCAGACGTTTTTTTATGGTATAATAATATATTAAATTAAGTGTTAGCAATGTTAGGGAGGCGTTTATGGATAAACCTGTTCTTATCATCGGCCACCAGCATCCGGATACAGACTCGGTCTGCTCGGCTATTGCCTATGCCTATCTGAAAAAGCAGCAGGGCTGGAATGCGGAACCGGCCCGGGCGGGCAAGCTGAATCCGGAAACGGAGTTTGTGCTGGATTATTTTAAGATTCCGGTACCCCGGCTGATTAATTATTTCTATCCTTCCCTGGAAGATATCAGGCTTCTGCAGGCGCCGGCCGTGGGCATGCAGGCTACGCTGCGGGAAGCAGGCAAGCTGTTTGTTGAAAATCCCCGGCTGAAGTCCGTGCCGGTGCTGGACACAGAGGGAAATGTGGCCGGCATCATTACGGTAGGCGATTTGGCCAAACGTTATTACGAAGAGGAATCCATCAAGGAACTGGAGGATGGTTCCGTCAGCTATGCCAATATTGTCAGCACGCTGGAAGGCAGGCTGCTTTGCGGGGATATCGGGAAAACCTTTTCCGGCAAGATCAAGCTGGGCGCGTCTCAGGCGGCGACTATTCTGGCGGATGTGGCGCCCGGGGATATGATCATCCTGGGGGACCGGGAAGATGTGCAGAAGGAACTGTTGGGAATCGGCGGCATCTGTCTGGTGCTGACCAGGAATACCGATGTTTCGGAGGAAATTATCCGGCTGGCGGAAGCAAGGGATGACGTGATTATCGTTACGCCCTTTGACAGTTACCGAACGGCGCGGCTGATCAACCAGAGCATTCCTGCGAAGCTGATCATGACGTCCCCGGTGGTCTGCTTCAATGAAACGGACCTGTTGGCGGATGTAAAAGAAAAAATCCTTTCGGCCAAATATGTAACCTATCCTGTGCTGCGAAAGGGAAAATATATCGGAATCATCGACCGGGGCATGATGCTGGAGCCGGAACGGCAGCAGGTCATCCTGGTAGATCACAACGAGCGGAGCCAGGCGGTGGAAGGCATTGAAGAAACGCAGATCCTGGAGATCATTGACCATCACCGTCTGGGGGGCCTTACTACCGGCGCGCCGATTTACATCCGGCAGGAACCGGTAGGTTCCACGGCTACGATCATCGCCAACATGATGTGGCACCATGACATAGGCATGCCGCCTAATATTGCGGGCATTCTGTTTGCCGCTATGGTTTCGGATACGTTGTATTTCCGTTCCCCTACTACGACGGAGGCGGACCGGGCCGCGGCCAAACGGCTGGCAATACAGGCGGGCATTGAAGACCCGGAAGACTTTGCCATGCAGCTGCTGCGGGCAGGGAGTGTGCTGAACACCATGGCCCCGGCCGATATTATCCGCAACGACTTCAAGGAATTTGATTTCGGGGATGTGCGGGTCACGGTGAGCCAGATCAATATTATGGACCGGCAGCTGGCCTTGGAAAAACTGCCGGAACTGCAAAAGGCTCTGGACGAATTCAGAAAACGAGAAAACTATGATATGTCGCTGCTGATGGTGACGGACGTGCTGGGCGAAGCTACGGACCTTCTGGAGACGGGCTGCCGGGACAGTGTGCTGGATCTGGCTTTTGGCGACCGGGACGATGCGGGATACTATCATCTGCCGGGCGTGCTGAGCCGGAAAAAGCAGGTAATCCCGCCGCTGACGGAAGCTTTTAAGAAGATGGACTGAGGATAAGCATGAAACATTACATGTGTTTTGATATTGGCGGAACTTCCGTGAAATTTGGCGTGGCCGGAGAAAATGGCACGCTGTTGCAAAAAAACGAAATTCCCAATGTAATTATCCAAAAAGGTGTGGATGGGCTGGTGGAAAGTCTGGCTTCCGTCACGGAACAATGCCAGAAGGAATACTGTTTGCGTGGGATAGCGGTTTCCACAGCAGGTGTGGTCGATCCGGAAAAAGGTTTGATTCTATACGCACCGAAGTATTTTCCGGGTTATCCGGGTACGGTATTGGGAGAACGGCTGGAAAAACGTTGCGATCTTCCCTGTACGGTAGAGAACGATGTAAACGCCGCAGCGCTGGGGGAATATTGGCTTGGCGCCGGACAAGGGGCGAAATCGCTGTTCTGTATTACTGTCGGAACCGGAATTGGTGGCTGTGCCCTGCTGGATGGAAGGGTAATTCATGGCGCGGCCTGCTTTGGCGGGGAAGCGGGGCTGCAACATATTACGCCGGATAGCACCTGGGAAGAGATGGCGTCCACCCGGGCGCTGATTCGTAACGTAGCAGCAGCAAAAGGAATTTCGGAAACTGCGTTGGATGGCAGAAAAATTTTTGCCCTGGCACGGGGCGGAGACGAAGAAGCTGCGACTGCCATTGCCAGACAGATGGATGACCTTGCGACTGGCATCGCCAATATTTGTTATATTCTAAATCCGGAACGGATCATCGTAGGCGGCGGCATTGCCGCACAGGAAGCATATCTGTATCCGTTGCTGGATACAGCGTTGCGGGAAAAACTGTTCCCGTTGGTGTATGAAAAACTGACGCTGCGGTTTGCCGCGTTGAAAAATGATGCCGGCATGCTGGGCGCTCTTTACAACTTACTGCAGAGGCAGTAAAGAGCCTTCTTGTATTGATAGGTTTTGCAGTATAATTCCGGAAAAATGAAATCTGTAAAATTATGGTTATCTGCCATCGGTTATGGTCAACCGCTTATTGCAGATAACCATAATTATAAAAGTCATAAGAATTTTCTCTTGACAAATATACCCCTATGGGGTATATTATTTTTGTCAGGACAAATACCCTATGGGGGTATAGGAGAAGGATTCTGATAAGCAGTGGCAGGACTCTCACCGGCCGCTGTCGGAATGACGGAACTGCAGGCGGGGAGAAGGCCTGCAGTTCTTCCCCTTTTTTGTGTGAATGAAGAAGGTTTGAAAATGGCAGAAGAAAAAGTAATGAAAAAAGAAGAGAAAATTTGTTGCGCTTCAACCGCAGCGTTCGATGCAGGAAAGACCATGTCCGGGTCTTCCTGCTGTGACTGTGTGAAACACAAGCACCGGGATGTAAACAGCAAAGAATACAAGAGTATGATCCGCCGCCTGAAACTGATCGAAGGTCAGGTCCGGGGTATCGAAAAGATGGTGGAAGAGGATCGTTACTGTATCGACATTCTCATTCAGGTCAGCGCGATTCAGAGTGCGCTGAATGCTTTCAATAAAGAATTGCTGGCCCAGCATATCCACGGCTGTGTGGTGGATGATATCCGTAACGGAAAGGATGAAGTAGTGGATGAGCTGGTGGCAGCGGTGCAGAAGCTGATGAAGTAAGAAGAATCTCAGGTAGGTGTTTGTCCGCATAAAGGGAAACAGAGTTACGTAACAAAAAATGTGATTGCAGCCGAACCGTTGCAATCAGAAAGGCAGTTATGAAGAAAGAAAAATATATCGTTACGGGTATGACCTGCAGCGCCTGCTCCAGCCGTGTGGAAAAAGCGGTGCGCAAGCTGGAGGGAATTGGAAAAGCCAGCGTGAACCTGCTGACCAATTCCATGCAGGTGGAATATGACGAAACGAAATTAAACGAAGCGAATATTATTCAGGCTGTAGTGGATGCAGGCTACGGCGCCGAACGGGTGGAAACGGGCCGCAGCGGTAAAACGAAGAATGATTCAATCGTCGGCGCGGCAGCAGGCAAAGGTGACGGAACGGAAAGTAATGGTAATATTGTGCCCGGCAGCGGCAAAGCAGTCGATTCTTCTGTAAAAGCAAAAAAAACGGAAGAAAATCCGGCGGTGAAAGCAGCGAGGGAAGCTATTGCGGAAATGCATCACCGGCTTATGTGGTCGCTGGTATTTTTGATTCCGGTGCTGATTCTTTCCATGACGCCTATGTTTGCAAAATTTTTCGGTTTTTCGGTTCCGGACATTTTGCAGAATTATTTTTACGGAACCGACAACGCAATCTGGCTGGCTTTTACGGAATTCATCCTGGTGCTGCCCATTCTGATTATCAATAAAAAGTTTTTTATCAGCGGATTTAAGAGTCTGGCCATGGGCGGTCCCAACATGGATACGCTGGTGGCGGTGGGTTCCGGCGCAGCGCTGGTTTACGGAATTTTTGCCATCTATCGTATCGGCTGGGGCCTGGGTCACGGCGATGCGGCGCTGGTGGATTTGTACCGCATGAATCTGTATTTTGAATCGGCGGGTATGATCGTCACCCTGATTACGTTTGGCAAATGGCTGGAAGCCCGCTCCAAAGGCCGCACCTCCAGCGCCATTGAAAAACTGATGGACCTGGCGCCGAAACAGGCTGCGGTCATCCGAAACGGCGCGGAAGTTGTCATTCCGGCCGAAGAATTGGTGGAAGGTGATGAAATTGTGGTGCGCCCCGGAGAAAGCATTCCGGCAGACGGGGTAATCATCAGCGGCACTACCAGTGTGGACGAAGCGGCCATCACCGGCGAAAGCATCCCGGTGGAAAAACAGCCGGGAGATACAGTCATCAGCGCCACCATCAATAAAACCGGGTTTATTCATTTTACAGCCCAGCGGGTAGGGGAAGACAGCACGATCAGTCAGATTATCCGGCTGGTGGACGAAGCCAGCAGCAGTAAGGCTCCCATTGCCCGCATGGCGGATAAAATAGCCGGTGTATTTGTACCGGTGGTCATGCTCATTGCACTGGCAACCTGCATTTTCTGGCTGCTTTGGGGCGAACGTTTTGAATTCGCTTTCAGCTGTGCCATCAGTGTACTGGTCATCAGCTGCCCCTGCGCGCTGGGTCTGGCTACGCCGGTTGCGATTATGGTGGGAACCGGAAAAGGCGCGGAGAACGGGATCCTGATCAAATCCGGAGAAGCGTTAGAAACAGCGCATAACCTGGATACGGTAGTGCTGGATAAGACGGGTACCATTACGGAAGGAAAGCCCCGGGTCACCGATGTGATTTTGCTTCGCGGTTCCGCCGATGAAACAAATCCGGATTTTGCGGCACTGCTTACCGTGGCGGCCGGACTGGAGCACGGCAGCAGTCATCCCCTGGCAGGCGCGGTGATGGAATATACAGCGGAAAAGCAGATTGCCATCCCGAAGATGGATAATTTTGTTACACTTTTCGGCAAAGGTGTGCAGGCGGAACAAAACGGAAGTAAGTTTTGCGCGGGCAATGTGACGCTGATGGAAGAGGCGGGCATTGATGTTGCGGCGGTATCCGGCGAACTGGACAAGCTGGCAGATGCAGGCAAGACCCCGCTGCTGTTTGCAAAAGATAAAGAACTGCTGGGCATCATTGCCGTGGCGGACAGGGAGAAGGAAACCAGCCGGCAGGCCATCGCGGAATTTAAAAAACTGGGCATCAATGTGGTAATGCTGACTGGTGACAACCAGCGGACGGCGGAAGCGATTCAGAAACGGATGGACATTCCCCAGGTCATTGCCGGTGTGCTGCCGGAAGGAAAAGAAAAAGTCATTGCCGGTCTGCAGGCAGAAGGCCATAGGGTGGCAATGATTGGGGACGGTATCAACGACGCGCCGGCTCTGGCACGGGCGGATGTGGGCATCGCTATCGGCGCCGGTACGGACGTGGCCATTGAAAGCGCAGATATCGTTCTGATGAAAAGCGACTTGCTGGATGCGGTGGATGCGGTACGCCTCAGTAAAGATGTTATCAAAAAAATAAAAGAAGGTCTATTCTGGGCTTTCTTCTATAATGTGGTCTGTATTCCGGTGGCAGCTGGCGCGCTGGTGCACTGGGGCATCCATCTTAATCCCATGTTCGGGGCTGCGGCCATGAGCCTGAGTTCCGTTTCGGTGGTAACTAACGCGTTGCGGCTGAAAGGATTTAAGCCGACTATGCCGGTGAAGAGCAAAGCAGCAACGGAAACCGGAATTGTGCAGTTGCAAAGTCTGGGTATGGTACCGGTGAATGCCGGTAAAGATAATAAAAATATAAGTATTACAGGAGGTTCAACTATGGAAAAAGTATTAAAAGTGGAAGGAATGACCTGTGCACATTGCCAGAAACACGTGACAAACGCACTGGCGAAACTGGACGGAGTTACTTCGGTGGATGTAAGCCTGGAAGCGAAAACTGCCACGGTAAAGGCTGACCGTGACATTCCGGTAGCTGAATTTGAAAAGGCGATTACTGACGCAGGATATGAGCTGGTGAAATAATATTTGCTTTTAGGAAAAAAGGCTTTGCGAAACGTTCCTGTTTGCTGTTTTGCTGGTTTGTTAGCCTGTGCCTTCGAAAGTCGGGGCTGCGTCCCTCAGACAGTCTCGCCGCAACGGCGAATTCATCTCATGAAATAACGCAAATGCTCCCGATGTTTTGCTTCAGCCTTTTTTCTGACAAACTATTATTGCTGTTCCCAAATAAAAAACCTGATGCGCAAACATCAGGTTTTTTAATATCCAAAATCATTAACTCGATTTTACATGAGGGTTCCCGTACACGATTCTTTGATAGCCTTCCGGATCGGTATCGCCTTCGGTATTAATAAGCAGGACTACCGAATCCGCATTGATACGGAACAGGTTACGGAGAGTTTTATCTTGCAGAATCCGGTTGACCAGACCGTAGGTTACAGCTCCGGATTCTCCGGCTAGAACCGTTTTGTCGCTGCCAATGGGATTTGCATAGGCGCGCATGCCTTCTTCTGTGATGATATCGTCACAGGCACAGAAGAAAGTTGATTTGTCCCGGATGGCCGGCCAGGTCACTCGGCAGGGCGTACCGCAGTTCAGTCCGGCCATAATGGTGACAGGGTTTCCGTCGATAGAATGACAACGGCCATCCCCACATTTTGCAGAAAGATAAATGCAGGCAGCTTCCGTTGGTTCCACAATGGTCATGACGGGCGGCTTATTGCGATAACAGGACAACAGATATTCCAATACACCGCCGGCCATGGCGCCAACACCGGCCTGCAGAAAAACATGGGTTGGAATAATGTTTCCCAACTGTTCTTCGGCTTCTGCCGCCAGGGTCAGGTAGCCGTCGATAATCCATTCCGGATACTGTTCGTAACCGTCCCAGGCGGTATCTTGAATCAGTATCCAGTCATTTTTACGCGCCAGGTTCCAGGAATGCTCCACCGCCTGATCATAATTATATTCTGTAATTTCCGCAGTGGCATTGCCCGCTTCTTCGATGGCAACGCGGCGCGCTTCCACAGAACCTTTCGGCATAAATACAGTGGCGCTGCAGCCGAACAGCTTTGCAGCCCAGGAAACACCCTTGCCGTGATTGCCGTCTGTGGCCGTGACAAAATGGATTTTGGCACATTGCTTTCGGACTTCGTCTTTCTGGAAGTAACGGTAATCCACAGTTTTGTAATCCAGCCCCAGCTTTTCGCAGAGGATACGGAACATGGCATAACTGCCGCCGAGACCTTTAAAAGCGTTAAGGCCGAAACGATGCGATTCGTCCTTGCAGTATATGCCTTTAATTCCAAAGGCAGCGGCCTGTTCCTGTAAGGCAGCCAAAGGGGCAGGCGCATACCCGGGCAGACTTTTGTGAAAACGAATTACGTCTGCTGCCACGGTTTTATCAAACGGCGGGTACCGCCTTGCCATATTTGCCGGAAATGATTTTTCGTTTTGCAGGATGCGGAAATCTTTGAACCGATATTCCATATGAATTCCTTTAGCGTGATTGCCTACATGACATAACCCGATGTAAAACAGTTTTTTATACTGATGTTATAACAATCAGTCAGTCTTGCACTTCCAAAGGATCGGGACCGAACTGGTTGGGCCCGTCCGTTCCCTTGAAGAACAGGAGATAAACTGCAAGAGCCATGTTTACCAGCGGAATGATACAGCCGATGCACCACCAGGTAGGGCGGTCCAAATCGTGCAGGCGACGGATTACAAGCATAAAACCAGGGATAATAGCGGCTATGGAAATGACACTTACCAGCATGGTGATTGCTCTGATTTTCAAAAAGGTTGCAATTAACCCGACTGCTGTGGACAGAATCATAACCGCAGCCCAAAGGGCGAGAGAGCGTAAGATATAACGCTTGCGATTCAACCGGTTGTCATAACGAAGGAACATGGACTGGAGGTCAGCGTCCGGTTCATATCTCGGACCGGCCCCGCCCCGGGCGAATTCTCCCGGCCGGTTGTAATTGGCTTGCGGCATGTCCTGTGCGGGATACTGCTCCGGGTAGGGCTGTACAGGTCTGTTACCCGGTCGTGAATAATTATCAGGCATTGGTTGCTGCGCAGGACGAGGCTGTTGCTGCGGTGGAACGAAAGACTCCTGCGGTCTTTCTGGAGCTGGTTGAGGACGGAAAGCTCCGACTGTTGCAGCAGATGCGGCGCCGGTGGCAGGATTAACAGGGGATGCCCCGCCTGTACCGGAAGCTCTTCTGGGTGCTGAAGAAGGAGCAGATCGCGGTGCGCGTGGCACAGCAGGCGCAACAGGTCTTGAAACTTCTTCGTCGTCAGTTACCGGTGCTCCACAGTTCGAGCAAAACCTGTCGTCGTTATTTAAAGGCGTACCGCAGTTTTCACAAAAATTTGCCATGAATGTTTCCTCCTTTGCAAAAGTAAAAACTCAAAATAATAATAATTTTGTAATATAATGTTCCTTACAAGAATCTGCCAAAATGTTTCATTGTAGAGTTCAGTTATATTTTATACTATTGAGCAGACTTATGTAAATGCAACCGCAGAAAAATATTTTGAAATTTATTACTGCAATTTCCCGGGAAATATTGTAAAATAAAACACCGGATAAATTTGCGGAGGGCTGTCATGAAAAAGATTATAACACTTTCATTGGTTCTGCTATTACTGTTTAGCGGCGTGTGTTTTGCGGAAAAAAGCAAGCTGAAAAAGAATACGTGGACGCCGGTGCAGACGAGAACAGATAATTCCGTAGAAGTTCAGGATTTTTACAATCACAAGGAAGTGTACCACGAAGGCGATAAACAGGTTGGCCTGTGGTTCGTCACGTTTATTCCCAACCAGAAGGGCGTGGCGCATTCCTATTTTTATGAAGCGGTTGTCCTGGACTTTGCGAAAGGACAGTACAGAGTGATCCGTGCTTACCAGGCAGACAAGAAGAATAAAAAGGTCAAGACATCGGATCAGCGTTTTGTGGATGCGGAATGGAAGAGCATTGCCGGGACAAAGTATGAAACGCTGTATCACAGAATGAAGCCTTCGATTTGGTAAGAAAGCTATTGACAAAGTACCCTTTTTTCCGTATAATATCGTTTGTAAAGCTTTTGGGGGCGTAGCTCAGCTGGGAGAGCGCTTGAATGGCATTCAAGAGGTCAGGGGTTCGATCCCCCTCGTCTCCACCATCGAAATCCCAGTAGCCATGCGGGTTTGAAGCCTGCGTGGCTATTTCTATTTTTGGCGTTGTTGGAAAAACTACGCCAAAACTACGCCATTAGTAAAAATGGGGAAACGAAAACGCAGTGGCCAATCGTGTTGTATAACTTGCGTGGCCATCTTTTTTTGGGGAGAAAAACTGAAAAACTAAGCCAATTATGAGTCAAAAAGAAGCTTCTATAAAAGCAAAAGCTGCATCGGCACATTGATGTCGGTGCAGTTTTTTTGCTTTTTTAGCTGTTAATCAAACTTTTTGCAAATGAATCTGCCTCTGATACAACCATCTGATTGTATCGTTCTTTAGCGGATTGCAAGATATCCGCTATCTTGAAGAGGAATTCAAGTTTATCACAGGTAGCTTCTTTTCCATCAAGTTGCAACTGAATCCGTTCGGGATCATGCAAGGAAGCAATTCCAATATCTGAATGGGAAAAAATCCAATCCGCTTCACTTAATGCTGAGTCAAGCCACTTAGTGGAGTTCTCTGTCTGCAATATTAGGGTGACCAGAAGCTCTTTATCCAAAGAAAGCTCTTTGGCAATTCGCATTAGGACGAAGAACGGTGGAACAACCTTTCCCCCTTCATACTTTTTTACACTTGCAGCGTCACGTCCAATAAGATGCCCAAAGAGTTCCTGGGAAATTTGCTTTTCTTCACGGGCACTGGCGATGATTTGTGCGTATTCAGGGCGATTAGGGTTGGCTTTTCTAGGCATGGCAAAACCTCAAAAAAAATCAAAAAATTGATAAAAAAGACTTGCGTAGGATAATATTATCTGTTATAATATTGATGTAGGATAACATTATCCAATATGTTGAATAAACTCTCTATAACAAAAATATTAAGTTAAAAATATAGGAGACAAAAAATGGAAAATACAAACATTACAGTAAAAAGATTCTACACCGTTAAGGAATTCCATGAAGAGCTAGGCGGCGTCATTACCAAAAGCATGGTTTACAAGATGATCGATGGTGGCGAGATACCAGTTCGTAAGATTGGCTCGAAGATAGTCATTCCTGCCGAGTGGGTAAATAATTACATCAACGCCCCATGTGTTGTGGTAAAGAGAATCCGTAACGAAAGGAAGATCAGCTAATGGCAAAACGACATAAGGGCGAAGGATCCTTCCAGCACATTGTACCCATAAAATGTGAAAAATGCAAGGATTTTGTACAATGCCAGATTCGGTTAGACTCTTCAAAAAAGTGTCGCAAGCATGACTTTAAGGATTTTTGGCGTTACCAGTATTACGAGAAGGGCACTGATGGAATTTCGGTCCGTAAAAGCATACAGGCCAAATCGTACAAAGAATTAGTCGCACGCGTCGAGAGGATGCAAATGGATAAAGGCGGTCTAAGCAACGATTCAATAACAGTGGGTCAATGGTGCGATCGTTGGCGTGATGTGATGCTTCCGGGAACTGTTAAGGAATCAACGCTCAAATCCTATAAGTTCATGCTGAGTTACGTTACTGATAAGATCCGTAAGAAACGCCTGACCAAACTTACTCCGCTTGAGTTACAAACAATGTTTACAGAACTGAAAGAAAGTGGTGCGAAAAAGTCGGGCGAAAATCTTTCTTCAACAACTGTACGCAGAATTCGTTCAACGTTGATATCTTGCTTCCAATCTGCAATTGACAATGGCTTTATGACTGTTAATGTCGCAAAGAAAACAAAACCGCCACTTGACAATGATCGTCGTGAAATCAGCTTCTTAACAGAAGATGAGATCCAACGCCTGTTAGAAGTGGCAGACAGTGGCGAATACTATAAAGCCGATGAAGAGGCGATGGAAGACGAAGGTATCCATTATCTTATCAAGCAGTGGTCAATAGTTATCCGGCTTACGTTGGCAACTGGAATGAGAAGAGGCGAGGTTTTTGGGCTTACCTGGAATTCGGTGAATTTCCACAAAAAGAAAATCAGCATCAAAACGAATCTTCAAGGCGGTAAGCTTGAAACACCCAAGACCAAACACAGCATAAGAACCATTAACGTCGATGCGGATACCATGCAGAGATTAGAAGAATGGAAAGACTATCAGAAACGGTATGCATTTGATTTAAGCGATTTATTTCATAATCGCCTTGGCACAGTCTTTACTGGTGTGTTCGGGGAACCTGTCCAATTAGATAATTTTAGGAACAGAGTATTTAATCGCATGATAGCAAAAGCAGGCATAGCAGATACTGTAACGATGCATTCTCTTCGTCATACCCATGCGACACAGTTATTATCAGAAGGGAAGAATCCTAAAATGGTAAGCAAGCGCCTGGGGCATTCTTCTGTAGCGTTCACATTACAGACATATGTACACGTTTTGGAAGAAGATGATCAGGATGCAGCGGATGCTATGGGAGAAATAATGAATCCCAAAAGGCAAAAGGCATCGTAAACAATCATTTTAAGTTATAGCTGTCCTACCAGGCTATACGGGGAAAGGAATTAAGCGATGAAAGTATATTGCCAATTAAAAGGAAGTACGTTTTGCGGAGGACAAAACTTCTTGCAGCACTTTTTATCCAGCGGACAATCGTTCCAGGATTCAAAATTATTCTTTATCCGTGAGCCAAACTGCATGCAAGATAAAAATTGTGTCCAAGTATGGTACGAGCGAGATGAAAATAATGTGAGACTTGGCAACATTAACCGTGAAAATGCACCGTTGATAGCAACCTGCATGGACTCCGGCGGTACGGTCAAAGCCATCAGCCATAAGTTTTATGGCGATATCGCCAAAGGAGAGCATATCGGTCTGTATTTTATGGTGAATACAGAACAACGGCAAGCATAAAGAAAACCGAAAGGATTCGTTAAGTTTGCAAATGTCAAGCAAAATTTTACATCGTAAGGTAATGAGATCTTTACATCGTTCGGTAAGCAGTTTTTTACATAGCTTGGTAAGGAGTTTTTACATCCTTGTCAGGTAGCCGCAAGGCAACTGT
>Ga0256404_1001781_pt1 | contig 50263 bp, 35 predicted proteins | sample RumenRJG_01DNA_FD_185990 | JGI IMG/M metagenome (GOLD analysis project Ga0256404, IMG submission 185990) | Bovine rumen microbial communities from Lethbridge, Alberta, Canada - RJG_01 | ecosystem: Host-associated > Mammals > Digestive system > Stomach > Rumen | place: Canada: Alberta | collected...
CGACCCAGCCATTGGCTCAGGTGCCTTCCCAATGGGCCTGCTTAAAGAACTCTTCCAATGCCGCACAGCCCTTGAAGGCATTGACCAAAGCAAAGCCGCAGAAATCAAGAAGCACATCATCCAACAAAATATCTATGGTGTAGATATTGAGCGTGGTGCCGTTGACATCGCCCGCCTCCGTTTCTGGCTCTCTCTGATTGTTGACGAAGAAACACCCCAGGCATTACCAAACCTTGACTTCAAGATTATGCAGGGCAACTCGTTGTTAGAGCAATACAAGGGTGTTGATTTATCCAATATCACAGAGTTGAAGCAAGACAAGGTTGGAGTTTATCAAACCACCATGTTTGATGATATGCTTGATGTGCTGCGTCTTGACTTGCGAAAGAAACTTGACGAATACTACAGCTACACAGACCATAAGCGCAAAGCAATCCTAAAGCAAGACATTATAAATAATGTAAAGCAGCAACTCAAAGAGCAAAGCATCAATGTTGACTTTGGTGACCTCGACCTTTCAGGTAACAACCAATTCATGCTTTGGCATACTTGGTTCTATGATGTATTCTCACAAGGTGGATTTGATATTGTTATTGGCAATCCGCCGTATGTAAGCGTTAAAGCCATATCATCAGAATACAAGAGCATATATTCTAAGAGATTTGAAACAGGTAAAGGACGTTTCAATCTGTTTACTTTATTCATGGAACTATTTTATGAGCTATCATGTGAGGAAGGTTTATTCTGCCTTATTATTCCTGAAGGAATTTATTCCAACATAGAATATCGATATTCAAGAGAACTACTTGTTAAACAATGTATGATTAATCGTCTTTGTACGTTTACAAAGCGAGTTTTTGATGCTTCTGTAGATACGACAATTCTTTTAATCGCAAAGAGGGAAGATAAAAATGAACAAATCGTAATAGATACTGATATTCAGCCTACCTTAAAATATCTTAATCAAACAAACTTAGCTAAAATACCTTATTACTTAATCCCTGTAAAGCTTGAAGGCGAGAATAAAGCACTTGTTGAGAAATTATTATTGTCTCCAGAATATGATAGAGTAGGTAATAATCTAGAAATTCAGCAAGGGATAATTTATACAGGCCAAGCAAAAGAAGATGTTTTTGCTGATTTTATAAAAGATTGTACATACAAGCCGATTTTGGATGGTAGAGATGTTGTAAAATGGCGCATTAACTGGGATATTAAAGAATATGACAGATATCTGTCGTATACAAATAAATTACACCGTCCACGCGAAGAAAGATTATTTTTGGCGGAAAAGAAGATTCTGCTACCTCGAAGGGCAACAAAAATTGTAGCAACTATTGATTATCAACAGTATTATGCGTTGAATACAGCTTATATCTGTTTAAACAAAGAGAATAATTATGAAACAGAGTTTTTGCTTGGAGTTATGAATTCAAAGTTAGTAGACTACTTCTATTCAAAGCTATTTATGGGATGGCAAATAACAATTCCAGCTCTTGAGGTTATACCAATACCTTATTGTACAAGAGAAAAGCAACTTAAAGTTTGTTCATTAGTGAAGAATGCGATTAATACCAAACGCACTAATCCCAGTGCTGATACCTCGGCATTAGAATATGAAATCGACCGCCTTGTCTATCAGCTCTACGGCCTGACGGAAGAAGAAATCAAAATAGTTGAACAATCATAATAGTATGTAACATGACGAAGCATCCAGAGATGACTCACTCTTCATCCTCCTTAGGCTGTATAAAGCCAATGGGTCTGCGATTCTTCAAGGTCGCATTTTGCGACCTTGAAGCCTGTAGCTCAGATAAAGCGAGGCTGATAGCATCGAGTTGGGCACGAGTACTTTCATTGATGTCGTTTTGGTCGGCAAGAATCTCGTTTACCTCTTCTTTGAGTTTGTATAGTTCCTGGGCCAATGTAACAACTTTCTCAGGAAGGGTTGAGAATGTAAGCATTTGCCGCATAGCAACAAACGCTCTTGTAATCTTGATGCTTGTTTCATCGGCAACGGGACTGCGAAGTACACTTGATAGCATCAAGGCTCCAAGTTCCGTGAAAGCGTATGGAAGAGATTTCTTGGGGCGTTTCATTCTTGATGTCATCACAAATTGTGATGAGATAAGGCTCCATTCCTGTTCGGTCAATTGGAACATAAAATCATTGGGAAATCTTCTGGCATTGCGTTTGACTGTTTGGTTAAGAGACCTAGTCTCAACCTCATACAGCATAGCAAGGTCGAAATCAAGCATCACACGCTGTCCGCGAATAATGTATATGAGGTCTTGGATATTTTGTAATTCGTTCATTGTCGTTTTGTTGCTACCGCTGCAAAATTAAGCATAAATTTTGAATTATACAACTAATAGCGAACAAAACATAAATTTTCTATCAATTTGACAAAACTTGAAAAGCTATACAGCATCATAGAGAACTCTCGCGAAGTGGGAGTGAAACTGAGTAAGGATGTCCTTCAGCAAGTAGAAGAACTGGAGGAGGGCATCATCAAGGAAGAGATATTGCCTGCCTTGGGCAATGATATCGCACCACGCTTGGAGCCCATCAAGCGCGACTTGGTGCTCGTAGTGGAGTATCATCCGGGTGAGCCAATCAGCGTTGCGTTAAGCCGTAAGACAAAGATTAGTGAAATTATGGGTGCCAAGACGCTGACACCTCGCAGCAGTACGCCTGTAAAGAGCGAAGAAGAACCAATGGAAGTAGAACCACATGAACCAACAAAGCACATAGAAAACACTACGAAGGGTATGCGCGTCACCTTCCCAGATGGCACAGTCATCTGGCATCGTCAAGCTATCGACACCTTCATCGATGCTCTCAGAAAAATTGGTTTGGACCGCATCCCCAAAGTGGGTATCGAGCATGGTAATGGCTAGTGAATCAAGGGACAACACCTGATCTGTTCTGTCAGAAGAGGATAATCGCGAAAACTATTAACCTATTAACATGGCATGCCTCAAACCCTTTGTACATCGGGGTTTGAGGCATGTTAAATGTTTGCTCAACTATTATCGTTCATTTACTAAGTTCCATGATTGCTTCTCGTACCTTATCTGTAAATAAAGTATGTACCGCCATCACTCTGCCCATATTTCTGCAACAGCGTCTGGATATATTCTGCATTCTTGCGCACACGCTCCTCATTGCCGTCGTAGCCATTGATGAGTACCACCAGATGGCGCGTGTCAATGGTCATCTTCGTACGTTCGTGGTCGCTGGTGGGCGTACCAACACCTCCTTCAGCATCACGGTAGACGGGCAGACCGTGAATGTTGATCATGCCGCGACCAATACCCTCGTAAGGCTCTCCCTCGCGTCCGACACCTAATGTCAGCGTGTCGCCCACGAACTTGTCTGCATCAAAGCCCCCAATGCTGTAGCCGAAAGCGATAGATGCCAGATTGACAAGGTCGACGAGCGTGTCTCTTTGGTACAGTTTCTTGCCCTGCAATACCCTGCGTATCAGCGCCTCCGAGGCGGGACGATAGCGTGACGGGTCTTTGCCACACGCCTTGTACACTCGTCTCGTAGCTGCTATGCTGGTCATTTGCTTCAGCGACTCCGTTGTCAGCTCCGCACGATACCTGTTGCCAAGAGCCTCTATCTCTTGCCACAATTCCTTGCAATACGCTGTGTTTACCACCTGCGCTTCTACGCATGCTCCGACAAACTCAGGACATACACGCTCTATTTCTTGTGATACGATAACCTTCATACCTTCCTATCTTGTACTCTCGGTGCAAAGGTACCATAATTTTGTGGATCATCAGAACCGTCCCCGATTTTTTGTGACAATTGTCGCGACGCTGTCACGACAATTTGGTTATTCTTCTCAATCTCGTCCATAATCGTATTCCTTACATCGTGTTGCAAAGATAGTGAAAAACGAGCGAAATGCAAAATAAATCGCGATTTATTTTCATTTCTCACACCTGAAGGTATGAGGGGACACGCGGGAACAGGACATTTGCGTGAAAACATTTAACCTATTAACATAACATGCCTCAATCCCTTTGTCTATCGGGGTTTGAGGCATGTTAAATGTTGCGGAAACATTTAACATACATGAGTAATGATGAAAAAATAGGAGGCGAGAAATTTGGTGTTTCCCGTATTTTTTGCTATCTTTGCATGAGATATGTCGACAATGGAAACGAACAACGGAGAAAAGGCTGGACGTGACTTTCGGAACGTGCCGAAGGGCTACCAGCTGTGTTTTAACAAAGAGTGCCCCAAGAAGGATGAATGCCTGAGATTCATGGTTGGCTGTGCTATTCCTGACGACCGCGATTGGGGCCCTGCCATCTATCCTAATATAAAGATAGGTGAGGAGGGTTGTCGACTCTTTGCTACTGGTGAGCCACAGCGTATGGCGTGGGGCTTTGAGACGTTGTTTGAGGAGGTGAAAAGCAAGCACGAGCGAGGCCTCCGCCTGGCGATGTATCAGTATCTGAACGGTAGCAGCAACTACTATCGTTACCATCATGGGGAGAAACTGCTTAATGCTGAGCAGCAGGAATGGATTATCCAGCTCTTTCAGCGAACGGGCTATACGGAGAACCTGAAATTTGACCATTATACCCATGTTTTTGACTTTTGGAAGTGATTTTTCAGCACAAACGGCTAAGATAACAACTTTTCAGAACCGTTAACAAAATTCCCTGATTTATTCCGTAGGCTTGGGAATTTAATTCCAAAGTCTATGTAGGAATCCTCCCTAATCTGTGTTATTTCATTCCTCAGCTGTGGAATATTAAATACACAGCTAAGTAGGCAATCTGCTCAATGTCAGGCTCTTGCAAAAGCAAGAAAAATTTTGTATCTTTGCATTGGCTTTGGGAAAAAGACTCCCAGGCCATGCGAGAATTATCAAATTTTTACCAAAGAACAATCTTAAAGTTATGCAAAAAGAAATGACATTGAACGGAGAAGCCCTTGCGGCTTCACAAGAGAACGCTCTGGAGGCAGAGCTGTTTCTCCAAGAGAATTACCTGTTCCGTCGCAACGTGCTCAACGGAAAGGTAGAGTTTGCAACCTTGCCTGCTGAGGAGCCCCACTACAGGGCGCTCACCCAGGAGGCGCTGAACAGCATCGTGATTCGTGCCAAGCGCGAGAACATCTGTGAGAAGGGGAATCCGAAGACAGAGATTATGGAGCTGATACACTCTGAAGAGGTACGGGAACATAATCCCATTAAAGAGTACCTGGAGAGCTTGCCGAAGTGGGACGGACAGAACCATGTGGCACAACTTTTCTCGCGACTGCCTGGCATCAGCACGGAGCTGCACGGATTCCTGGCCATCTGGCTTCGCTCAGCCGTTGCCCACTGGCTGCAGATGGATCAAGTGCACGGCAATGAGTGTGTGCCAACCTTGATTGGTGCGCAGGGCTGTGGCAAGACGACCTTCGTGCAACGCCTGCTGCCACTGCATCTGAGGGAGTACTTCCTGGACCACCTGAACCTTTCGAACAAATTCGACAAAGAGATGGCGCTGACCAACAACCTGCTGGTGAACCTTGACGAGTTGGAGGCCATCCGCCCCAGTCAGCATGCTGCCCTGAAGCAGACGCTGTCGAAGGCGAAGGTCAACGGACGCCCCATCTATGGAGCCTCGCAGGAGGACCGTCCGCGTTTCGCCTCGTTCGTCGCCACCACCAATAACCCTCATCCGCTGACAGATGCCACAGGTAGCCGTCGATATATCTGTCTGAGCATTCCCAAGGGTCAGCTGATAGACAACACGGGCGAGATAGACTATGAGCAACTGTATGCGCAGGTGCTGCATGAGGTGAGGGAATTGAAGGCACCCTACTGGTACAACAATGCTGAGGTGATGCGCATTCAGGAGCTAAACCTGAATTACATGGAACAAAAGGACATCGCCGAGATTATCAGCGTGTGCTTCAGAAAGCCTGAGGAGGGTGAGAAGGTAAAGGCGCTGAACAGCGCTCAGATTCTGCAGATGATCCAGTCAGAATACCCCAGCGTGAAGAGCAACCGCAGCACACAGATTCACTTGGGACTGGCCATGAAAGAGCTCGGCATTGACCACCTGCTCTACAACAACAAGCGTCTTTACAAGATCGTCCCGCTGAAAAGCGCATAGGTCGGTTAAATGAATGATAATAGTTGAGCAAACATTTAACATGCCTCAAACCCCGATGTACAAAGGGTTTGAGGCATGTTATGTTAAATGGTTAATAGTTTTGCGAGTCTGGCCTGTTGGGCGCTTGAAGGGTTAATTTCCCACAATTTCCCATAATTTCTGTCCTTAAATATTCTGTAACTGCTCAAAAAGTTGTACCTTTGCAACCGTGAGAAGAAAAACGCTCATATTTCTGCTGCTTTTCGTCATCGTCTTTGTGGTGGCGGAAGTGCCTCGGTTGCGCTTTACCCAAGGCGTTGCTGGGGTGGATAGCGTTGTGATTGGCGACATTGTGGTCGACAATGTTGATAGCAACGCCATCAAGAAGGTTGTGAGCGCCAGTACTATAGTCGACAGTTCCGCTGTCGACAAAAACATCCCCGATACTGCCTCGATGGACTCGTTGCAGTTACTTGTCTGGAAGCGCAACAAGGCTATCGATGACTCGTTGGCCGCCGACTCCGCTAATCGCCAACGCAAGAACGGTATCGATTCTCCTGTGGAATATACGGCTGAGGACTCGATGACATACGACGGAGAGTCTGCTATTGCCCACCTCTATGGTAAGTCGCATGTGAAGTATCAGGATATGGACCTGGAGAGTGACCAGATATACATGTCGCTCGACTCCAGTCTGGTACATGCCACAGGTTCTGTGGACACGACGGGTCAGAAGTTTGGTACGCCCGTGTTCAAGATGGGTAAAGATACGTATGAGACGGACACGATGGCGTTTAACTTCAAGACGAAGAAAGGTCTTATCAGCAATGCCTACACCCAGCAGGACGAAGGCTTTATGACCTCGGAGATTTCCAAGCGCGACGGCAAAGGTGATATGTTCCTGTATCACGGTCGTTATACCACTTGTGACCTGCCTCATCCAGACTTCTACTTTGCGATGTCGCGTGCCAAGGTGCGTCCAGGCAAGAACGTCGTGTTTGGTCCTACCTATCTGGTCGTTTGTGACGTACCGTTGCCTTTTGCTGTTCCTTACGGCTTCTTCCCATTTACGAAGAGCTATTCGTCAGGTTTCATCATGCCGACGTATGGCGATGAGACCTCTCGCGGTTTCTATCTGCGTGATGGTGGCTATTACTTTGCCATCAGCGATAAGATGGACTTGAAGTTGATTGGCGAAATCTATACGAAGGGTTCATGGGGCGTGACAGCCACCTCTAACTATAGGCGTCGTTATCGCTATAATGGTTCGTTACTGGTCAGCTACCAGAACTCCGTGACAGGCGACAAAAATATGCCAGACTATAACAAGACCACCAGTTTCAAGTTGTTGTGGCAGCATACGCAGGACCAGAAGGCCAATCCTTATCGCTCGCTTCGTGCCAGTGTGAACTTTGCAACGACCAGCTATGAGCGTAACAACCTGACGTCGATGTATAACCCACAGTCGCTGACGCAATCGACGCGTACCAGTTCTGTGGCATGGGGCACCAAGTTCTCCAGCCTGGGCATGAGTCTGACCACATCGTTCAACCTCAACCAGAACATGCGCGACTCAGTTATAGACCTGACGATGCCTGATTTGAACGTCAACGTGTCGCAGTTCTATCCCTTCCGCCGAAAGAATATGGTGGGTAAGGAGCGTTGGTACGAGAAGATTAGTGTGCGCTATACTGGTCAGTTCAAGAACGAGATACATACTAAGGAAGACAAACTGATGCACTCCAGCCTGACAAAGGACTGGCGCAACGGTATGCAACACGTGATTCCCATCAGTGGTAACTTTACGCTGTTTAACGTGCTCAATGTCAGTCCTACGTTCAACTTCACCGACCGCATGTACACGCAGAAGTATAAGCGTTCGTGGGATGAAAAGACACAGAAGGAAGTCGTTGACACCATCCAGGGCTTCCATAATGTCTATAACTGGAACCTGTCGCTGGGTCTGTCAACAAAGGTCTATGGCTTCTATGTTCCTAATCGCAAGATTTTTGGTGAGAAGATTGACCGTGTCCGTCACGTCTTCACGCCAACAGTCAGCTTCAGCTATGCACCAGACTTCAGTGCCAGTCGCTATGGTTTCTGGGATACCTACCAGAAGACAGATGCTAAAGGTAATGTGTCGTTGGTGGAGTATAGCATGTACCAAGGTACGCTGTTTGGAGGACCAGGAAAAGGCAAGACAGGTAGCGTGTCGGTGGATATCTCGAACAATATTGAGATGAAGATCAAGAGTGACGACGACTCTACAGGCTTTAAGAAAATCAGTCTGATTGATGAGCTTGGTGCTTCGATGTCGTACAACTTTGCGACCGACTATCACCCGTGGAGTGATCTGAACACTCGTCTGCGCCTGAAACTGACGAAGAGCTATACCTTGAACATCAACGCTGTCTTTGCTACCTATGCTTACGAGGCCGACTCGGTGGGAGCTACGCCTTATATTGGTAATCGCACAGAGTACAGCTATGGCCGCTTCGGTCGTTTCCAGGGTATGTCACAGAACCTGTCGTACACGCTCGACAATAAGAAGGTGGCTAACTTCTTCAAGTGGTTGCGTGGCGAGAAAGTCGATAAGAAAGACAAGAAGGGCAAGGGTGCTGATGGTGAAGATGAGTATGACACAGGTCTGGATACCAACGTAGATAAGGATATGGAGGCTGGCAAGCATGGCGCCCGCAAGGAAAATGCCGGCTTGGCAGAGACCGACGAGGATGGCTATATGAAATTCTCGTTGCCTTGGTCGTTAAGTCTTGGTTATGGTATTACCATGCGTGAGAATACTGCTGGAACGTTCAACTACAATACCATGCGCTATCCCTACAAGTTCACGCAAAGCTTGAATTTCAGTGGTAATATCCGCCTGGCGGATGGTTGGAACATCTCGTTCTCCAGTGGTTACGACTTCGAACAACAGAAACTGTCCATGACTACAGCGTCATTGTCGCGCGACCTGCACTGTTTCAATATGTCGTGTCAAGTGGTACTGTCGCCATATACCAGCTATAACTTCTCGTTCCGTTGTAATGCTGCCACACTGACTGATGCGCTGAAATATGACAAGCGCTCTAGCTACTCTAACGCTGTTCAGTGGTATTAAGCTCGTTGAGCGATTCTTCTTCTCCTACTACCCAGATAATGTCGCCTTCCGCAAAACGACGGTTGGGACGTACTGGCGAGAGGTTTTCTTTACCTTCCTCAATACCCACAACCATACTTCTGTATAGACTGCGAATACCACTCTCTTCCAGTGTCTTGCCCACAAAGGGACTGTCGGCAGAAATGATAAGCTGGCGCAGTTTCATCTCGCGGTTCTCCACTTTGATGTCTTCCTGAATGACTTCTGTTTCCAGTGCATGTGAGAACTTGGCCATCTGTTCATCACTGCCAATGACTTGCAGACGGTCGCAAGGGAAGATGGTGTAGTCGCCATCAGGAATATTCATGCGGAAACCACCACGCAGGATACTGCTGATATGAACACCGTACTTCTTGCCCAGATTCAGCTCTTTCAGCGTGCTACCCATCCATAAGGAGTTGGTGGGAACGTCAAACTCTGCGATATGGATATCACGGTCGAGCAGCTTACCCTCATAGAGCGGGCGCTTCTTGCCTTGCACCTGTGCCTCGATGTCGCGTGAGCGCAGGTTGTTGACAAACAGTCGCTCCAAGACGATGCTGCGGCGTTTCACCCAGCGCGATACGATGATGAGTGCGATGATAATAATACCCAGTGTGATAATGACTGCATTATTGAACTGGCTGAGATAGTGGCAGATGTAGAAGATGAAGCTGAGGGCTACCAGTATCCTTACCAATACGGTGAAGAGCAGGGGCAGACGGTTGCGGTTGCTCTCTGCCCAGAGCTTCTTCCACTCTTCAGAGTGGTTCTTCTTCATGACCATAGCACGCAGGAAGGGCGCAACGAGCATCACCGTCAACAACCCCGTGATGGCATTGGCATACCAGTGGAGTGTCCATCCAGGCAACAGCTTTTGCATGAATGGTAGTACGAAGGTGAACATCACCGCTATGGATGCCGACGACAGGATGCTATAAACCAGGGTGTTCACTGCCATCTGTTTCAGCAGTCGCTTCCAGGCACTCTGCTGCTGGCTGTTCGGATGACTCATCGACAACTGGTTGAGCGCGCTTATCAGTCGTGTTGGCAAGCGGTGCTCTAAAGCACTATAAGCCGGCGTGGCAAGCCGTATCATGTAAGGTGTGAGGAACGTGGTTATAACGGATACGGCTACCACTACCGGATATAGGAAATCGCTGATAACGCCCAATGAAAGGCCCAGCGAAGCAATAATAAACGAGAACTCACCAATCTGTGCCATTGAGAAGCCACAGCGCATGGCTGACTTCAGCGATTCACCAGCTAGCATGAAGGAGAAAGAACCGAAGATGGCTTGTCCCAACAGGATTGTCAATATCAGTGCGATAATAGGAAAGGCGTAGTTGACCAGTATCTGTGGGTCTACGAGCATGCCTACTGACACGAAAAAGATGGCACCAAAGAGGTTCTTGACGGGCTCTACCAGTTTCTCTATCTTCTCGGCCTCGATGGTTTCTGCCAGGATGCTACCCATGATAAAGGCACCAAAGGCTGACGAGAAACCTACCTTCGTAGAGAAGACGGCCATCGCACAACACAAGCCCAGCGACACGATGAGCAACACCTCGTTATTGATGAGGCGGCGCACTCGGCGCAGGAATATCGGGATGGCGAAGATGCCTACGACGAGCCATAGTACCAGGAAGAAACCAATCTTTACGATGGACCCCAGCATCTGTCCGCCATCAGGATTGTTGCCGCTGGCAATAGCACTCAGCATGACCATCATGACGATGGCGAGGATGTCTTCCAATATCAGTACCGACATGACCAGGCTGGCAAACTGCTGTTGCCGTAGTCCCAGGTCGTCAAAGGCCTTATATATAATGGTGGTGGAACTCATGGCGAGCATACCACCCAGGAAGATACAGTCCATCCTTGACCAGCCAAAGGAGTGTCCCACACAGACGCCCAGCATCGACATGGAGAAGATGATAACCATCGTCGAGATAAACGGCGACGCACCCATCTTCAGAATCTTCTTGAACGAGAAGTCGAGACCCAGCGAGAACAGCAGGAACATCACGCCGATGTCTGCCCATAGTTGGATGTTATCCCTGTCGGCCACTGATGCGGTATAGGGCATGTGGGGCGATACCAGGAAACCTGCGACGATATATCCCAGCACCAGAGGCTGTTTCAGGCGCTTAAAGATAAGGGTCACAATGCCTGCCACGACGAGCATCAGTGCCAGGTCTTGTATCATGGTGGGTAGTTCTGCCATTATTTAGTTAAGAGTTGAGAATTAAGAGTTATCGCTTTGCGATTAAGAATTTAGAGTTAATCGTTAAAGCTGGCAGTCAGCTCACAGATTTTTACAATCAGTTGCTTGGCTTTCTCCATCGACTGGATGGGCACAAACTCGTATGGCCCGTGGAAGTTGATGCCACCAGCAAAGATGTTGGGGCAGGGGAGTCCCTTGAACGACAGCTGTGCACCATCGGTGCCGCCACGAATGGGTTTCACCTTGGGGGCTATGCCGCACTCCTGCATGGCTTTCAGTACGAGGTCGATGACGTGCATCTGTGGGTCAATCTTCTCCTTCATGTTATAGTATTGGTCGCTGACCACACACTCCACCGTGCCTTCACCATAGCGCTCGTTCATCTGCTCAGCACAGCGCTGGATGAAGCGCTTGCGGTCTTCAAACTTGTCGCGGTCGTGGTCGCGGATGATGTAGCTCAGACGGGCCTGTTCCACATTCGACGTGACGCCCAGCAGGTGATAGAAACCCTGGTAGCCCTCGGTGGCCTCTGGCGTTTCGTCGGCAGGTAGCATAGCAGCAAACTCCACAGCCAGGCGATTGGCATTGACCATCTTGTCTTTGGCATAGCCAGGGTGTACGCTGACGCCCTTGATGGTAATCTTTGCTGAGGCTGCGTTGAAGTTCTCGAATTCCAGTTCACCCACGTCACCGCCATCCATGGTGTAAGCCCACTGGCAACCGAACTTCTCTACATCAAAATGGTGGGCGCCCATGCCTATCTCTTCATCGGGGTTGAAGGCGATGCGTATCTTGCCGTGCTTGATTTCTTTGTGTTGCTGCAGATAGACCATCGCCTCTACAATCTCAGCAATGCCTGCCTTATCGTCGGCACCCAACAGAGTGGTGCCGTCAGTGACAATTAGGTCTTCGCCCACATGCTGCAACAGTTCAGGAAACTTCTTCGGCGACATCGTGATGCCTGCGCTGAGCAGGATGTCAGCACCGTTATAGTCCTTCACGATTTGTGGTTTGATGTCAGCACCAGAACAGTCAGGACTGGTGTCGTAGTGCGAGATGAAGCCGATGGTGGGGATGTTGCCCTTCGTGTTGGCCTTGAGCGTGGCATAGAGATAGCCTTTCTCGTCGAGTTCTACATCGTCGAGCCCTTCATGCTCCAACTCTTTCTTCAGGTATTCTGCAAACAGCAGTTGCTTACTGGTGCTTGGCACGGTCTGGCTGTCTTCAGCCGACTGCGTATCAAACTTGGTATAGTTGAGGAATCTTTCAGTAATATCCATAAAAAATGCTTATCTTTCCATTTTGCATGCAAAGATAAGCATTTTCTGTCAAATAACGAGGCTTCGTCGGTTGTTTTTTACTTAATCACGACCTTTTTGCCATTGATAATATAGATGCCACGCTGCATCTGAGTAACTTTGCGACCTTGCAGGTCGTAGATGTCATTGCTGCCATCAGCCATATTGCCTCTTACCTCACGAATGTCAGTATAAGAGCCTGTGACATCGGTCACCAAGTGCTTGTCACCATCCTTCTGGGTAGAAACCTCGTAGAACTTGGTGGTAGTGACGTTGTTGATGTCAACGGTCTGAGGACTGCCTGAACCTGTGCTGAACACGAGGTTGACAAAGTCGTCGCTGCCATTGATGGTAAACTCCTTCGCATACCACTGCTTGCCACCGATGGCTGTTGTGGTGGAAACCTTGTCGCCAGGCCAGTTCTTGTTGACAGGAGAGTGACTGTCGTCGCCACCCCAAGACCAGAAGTTGACGGCCGTCCAGCCCACCTTGTCGGTATTGACGTAGATGTTGATGGTGGTCTTCACGACAGGAGCAGGCTCGCTGTAGGTGCGTGTAACGATGCCACTGACTGCGCCACCGATGAGCAGACCCACCTTCAGCGTCATGTTGCCGGTAATGTCAATCTTCGTACCACTGGCAACCTTTGTGCTGTTGGCAGTAGGAGTAGAACCATCAGTGGTATAAACCAGCTGGGCACCAGCTGTAGCGGTAACGGCAGTCAAGGTAGCCTTCTGTGTACCCTCGTACTCGCCGGATGCAAGGTCTACCCATGCAGTATTGGCATTCTGATCCAGATAGTAGGCGAAGTGGTGACCCTCAAGAACCTTAATCCATGAGGCTTCAGGGGTATACATGTTGGTCTGTCCAACGACAACGAGCAAATTGCTCTTAGAACCCTGTGATGAAAAGGCGGCATATTTGGCATTGTTTGCCTGTAGCATGTTGTAGTTGCCAGTGTTCTGGATGCCAGCAAAGCGACGAACGTCAATCATTGCCTTGATAGACTGCTTGCAGTCAATCCAGTGGGTAAAGAATACACAGGGTGTGCCTGGCATAGCCAACAGATAGGCATTGGCTGCCAGCGTATCCTTCTTCAGTGGATCCTGAGCTGCATTGGAACGTTTCTCGGTGTCGTGGTTCTCGACGAAGGTCACAGCCCACTGTTTGTATGCTCCATTATTGTAGCTGCTGCTAATCAATGGCCAGTTACCGTCGTTCTGCTGAATCAGTTTACGCCAGTCACCATTATTAGCGGCATTACGTACTGTATAGCGGAACTGGAAGTCGAAGGCTGCACTGGTCTTACCAGTACCCTCAATCCAGTTCTTGATGGTGTTGGTACCGTCCCAGCACTCACCAACAGAGAACTGAGGCTGCGCGTCTTCATTATACATCTTAGTATATGAAGCACTATAGCCCTTTACCATATCGTAGCGGAAACCCGTATAGCCCAAGTCGTTGAGCAGCATCTTCAGATAGGCCTTGACGTTCTTCTGCACGTTCTCGCTTTTGTGGTCAAGGTCGCGCATGCCATCCCAATCCTCGCCGGTATCGTTGTTGCCGAGGGTGTAGCCGTTCTGTTGAGCCCACTGCTTGGTAGCGCCGCCATCATCATTGCCGCAGATGTCGGTAGATTTCAGTTCATAGGTCACCCCATTGTACGTCTCCTTGGGGAAGTCCACCCAGTTGCTGACGTTCTTGCGGTGATTGATAACCACATCGGCTATAGTGCCAATGTCTTTGCTCTTGAAGGTCTGAATGAGTGAGCGCAGTTCAGCCTCATTGCCAAATGAGCTGTTGTAGTGGCCAGGGAACCAGTACAGGTCGTCGTAACCCATCGATGTACCTCCGCAGTCGGCGCTCTGTGGCAACCATACCAGTGAGAAATACTGCGACAGCTCGTCGGCCTGCTTCTCCAACTTGACCCACTGCGACTGAGAGAAAGAGTCCCAGTAGAATCCCTGCAACATCACACCCTCATATTGGGCTGGCCATCCCTGAGCAGACAGGGACAGCGTTGCCAGCGTACTAACTATAAGCGAAAAAAGTTTCTTCATCGTGTTGACTTGTTTTTAGGTTATGCTGCTGCAAAGGTACAAAGAAAACTCCTATGTTGTTTCCCAACGCAGTCGAATAGTTTTGTAACCCCTATGCAATCGTTTGCACCGCTGTTCTCAGTGTTTACCAGGCGAATTCCTGCTCACCGCCGCCGAAGTCAAGCACGAACCCGTAGGTATTTCCGTTATTTTCTCAGCAATAAAAACGCGATTTATCCAATCGCATGGTGCAAAGATACAAAAAAATATCGAGATTAAGCACATCGAAGCACATTTTTTTACACATTATTTTAAATGTTAATTTTGTGCCTCACGCCCTCACACCCTAACGTCCTCACGTACTCACATTAGGAATTCTGCGTGTTAAGCTAACCAGTTAATTATCTTATTCTATATTTTATATATATTATAATATATATAAAATTAATAAAGGGGTATATTCGGTGGTCTCTCTATGCGCAAACACAAATGTGAGGATGTGAGGGCGTGAGGATGTGAGGACAGCAGGCACAAGCAGAAATCTTTGCATTTTAACATTTCAGAAAAAATCGGAAATAAAATCTTGAAATGCTTGCATCGTACCTCTATTTTTAGTACCTTTGCAATGCCAATCAGAAATACAGCTGATACGCCGAAAAGCCAGCCTGATACGCGTGCGGGTAAGCCTAATAAGCAGCAGTTGTAAGCCTGATACGAAGCCTTACAAGGCTGGTAAATTGCAACTAACTAACTGAAATGAAGATGAAGAGATGTTTTCTTGTGTGGGCTGTCCTGTTGGTGACTGCTGTAGCATGGGCGCAGGGCGACCAGGGTGATGGAAAGTATAAGAATCCGGTGCTGTTCGCTGATATCCCTGACCCAGATGTGATTCGTGTAGGTGATACCTATTATATGGTAAGTACCACGATGTGTCTGTTGCCAGGTGCCACTATCGTGAAGTCGAAAGACATGGTGAACTGGGAATACTGTGCAAATCCGCTCGCAGACCTTTGTGACAAGGAGGACTATGCACTCATCAACGGCAAGGATGCATACGCCCGTGGCATGTGGGCGTGTTCAATGAAGTATCATAATGGGAAGTTCTACATCTTGTTGAACTGCAACGACGCTGGTGCCTTTGTTCTCTCCGCCAGCGACCCTGAGGGCGAGTGGGAGAAGAAGACCATCTCGCGAGGCTACTATGACCCAGGCATGTTGTTCGACAATGGCAAGGTGTATGTGGCTTGTGGCAACGGCAATATCCAGATGTGTGAGCTGGACGAGGACTTTAACTTCATCAAGGAGAAGCGCGTCATCAGCAAGGAAGGTACAGGACTGGAAGGCTGTCACCTCTACAAGGTTGGCGACTACTACTATATCTATGCGACCTACGGCGGCTGGCCGTCAGGACAGGTGGCATTCCGCTCGACGAACATCTTCGGTCCCTACGAAGAGAAGATGCTGCTGGAGAAATATATTGACGGAAAGGTGAACACCATTCACCAGGGTTCACTGATAGATACGCCCGACGGCAATGAGTGGTGGACCATCATGCAGGAAGACAAGGGCGCCATGGGTCGTATGCCCAACCTGCAGCCTGTGACGTGGGAAGACGGCTGGCCCATCGTAGGCAATAACGGCAAACCATACACCACCTATACGAAACCCAATGTGGGAGCGACGTATCCTATCACCGTTCTGTCAACCACTGACAGCTTCCGCAGCTATCCGTTGGGCTTGCAGTGGGAGTGGAACCACACACCTGACAATGGCGCATGGACCCTCTTTGAGCGTCCAGGGTGGTTGCGACTGAAGACGGGGGCAGTCGTGGAGAAGCTGACGCAGGCTCGTAACATGCTCACCCAGCGCATCTATGCCTACACCAACAAAGCATCGAAAGGTACGGTGCGTATCGATGTGTCGCATCTGCAGGAGGGCGACCGTGCTGGTATTTCTGTATTTCAGGACCCCTATGCCTATATCGCTGTTGAGAAGAAGGATGGCAAGTGCCGCTTGGTGTGGCGTCAGGATCAGCTGAGGACGAATGACGGATTTACGCCGAAAGAAACAGCGAAGAAGTTGACAATACCTGATGTGGTCTATCTGCGCGCTACGATGAACTATAACGATAGCAAGACGAAGTTCTACTATTCGTTAGACAACAAGACCTTTACGCCACTCGGCGATCAGACCACGCTGAGCTTCAACCTCACCGTGTTTGTGGGTGCCCGCTTCGGTCTGTTCTGCTATGCTACGCAGGAGAACGAGGAGCGTGGCTATGCTGACTTCGACTGGATTTCGACAGAAGACAGTTTCGACGAGGCTGACGACGACCCTTCAGTAATACCTCCTTACGATGAGGCTATGCTTACTGCCGAGAAAATAGAGCTGCCGTCAGAGAATGTAGAGGTGATGATTGGCAATAGCAGTACACTGCCATTGACAGCTACTTTCCTGGATGGCCGCACGGAGAATGTGGCGTCGCAGACCAGCTACGAGATAAGCAATACCGCCTGTGTCAAGATTGAACAAGGACGCCTCTATGGTCTGAAAGAAGGACAGGCACAGGTCAATGCGGTCTATACAGACCCCTTGAACCACCAGTTTGAGACAGCCTTCAACGTGCGCTCTACGTTCTTCCCCTTCAGTGCACAGTATATCAAGACCGACTTCTATGGCAACGGTAAATATACGGAGGCGACGCATACCTTCCGCCCTGGCCAGTATGGACAGATGGGTTGGGAGTATGCCAGTGGTGCCGACATGTCTGACTACAAGTATTTCGTCATCCAGTTGGCTGCTACCAGTAGCGATTCGCACCTGAACATCTTTACAGAGAACAGTATCTGGAGCGATGGCTTCGAGTCGCCTGCCTTTGGTTCAAATAAACAGATTGTGGTGAACCTGAAGACGGCAAAGACCAAGAACGGTGTGAAGCTCAACACGAAGAATATCCGCATTGTGGCATTCTGGGGTATGGGAAATAAGGATATTGTGGTAGATGATATCTATCTGACCAACAACGAGGACTATTCGCCGACGGCCATCAAAAATGTCGTTGTTGATGTACAGAAGACTCCTGCTGTCATCTATGACCTGCAGGGTCGTAAAATCAATTCTCCATTGAAGAAAGGTCTGTATATCGTCAATGGAGAATTGAGGGTGATTAAGTGATAGAGGAGAGGTGAGTACTACTCTAATATCAGATACTCAAAGGGCTCCATTTCAATGGTTTCATTGAGGCGGAGCTCTTTGCCTGTTGCCTCATCTTCTACCTCATGACCGACCCATGACTGGGGAACCTGTACAGTCTTGTTCTCATTGCGCACGTTGACGAGAATGAGGAAATGTTCATCGCCATCCTGCTTCTCAAAGACCAGTACATCATTGTCAGGGTAGGGGGTCATAGTTCCCTTACGCAGTGCAGGGTGTTCGTTATACAAGCCAATAAGCTTCTTGTACTCCTGATAAACGTCGGGCTTGGCAGACCAGTCGACGGGTACATATTTGAAGAAGTTGATGGGTTCTGGATAACCTACTTCCTGCGAACCATAGATGAGTGCGCCACCATGTGGGAAGATGCTGGCGACATAAGCTGCCATTGCTCCATGGTCGTTGGTGAACTGTATGCAGGGCTCCACCTCGGTGGCATGGTCGTGATTGGTGGTGAAGCGTAATTTCACCTTGCCGTCAGGCAGGCTGTCGTATTCGGCTTTGTCAGCTTCTAATAGGTCGGAAGCAGGATTGCCCTTGAACACCTTGGAGAGTACATCTTTGTAGTCCCATCCATAGTTCATGTCAAAGCCACCGATGGTGAAGTTGTCTGCATTCTTACCCTCGGCCAGCATGACGATGCGACGCTCGCCTGCTGCCTCCCGCAACTGGGTGATGGCATCTTTCCAGAAGTCGGCAGGTACGCCGTCGGCCACATCACAACGGAAGCCGTCGATGCCTATTTCCACAATCCAGAATTTCATAGCGTCAATCATGGCCTCGCGCATATCTTTATTGTCGTAGTTCAGGTCGGCCACATCCTCCCAGTTCCAAGGCTGTGGGCAGATGATGGTGTCGGCTTTCTCATCGCGTGTGTACCAGTCAGGATGCTCCTTTACCCAGGGGTGGTCCCAAGCTGTATGGTTGGCCACCCAGTCGAGGATAATACCCATCTGGTGCTCATGACATACCTGAACCAGATGCTTGAAATCGTCGATGGTACCAAACTCAGGAGCTATCGCCTTGTAGTCGCTGATGCAGTAGGGCGAGTTCTTACCTTTCTCAAGGCCAATAGGGTAGATAGGCATCACCCACATCATGTTGACGCCCAAGTCGCGAATGGAGTCGATGCGTGCAGCAACAGCGTTGAGCGAGTTGCTGGGTGCAAAGACGCGTGGATTCACCTGATACATGGCGATGTCGGCTACTTCGGGCAGCTGAAACGCCTCAGTGTTCTTCTCTTGTCCAGGCTTACAGCTTACAAGCGTTGCAAGGATGCAAACGGATAATAATAGCTTTTTCATATGTTTTGTATTGGTTTTGAGTGAAAAATCAGGCGAGCCGTTTCAACGAGCGACTCGCCTGATACCTGTGTTTTTATAGTTAGACCTAGGTGTGTTTTGTCTTATTTCGCAGTGATTGTGCAGTACGACTTAGTGTCGCAGAGTGGGTAGAACTCGATGTGCACATTACCACTCAGAGAGACAGGGATGTTGTCGTTAGAACCGTTGATGATGTTGTCCATTGTTCCACCCCAGTTGCCATCGGCGCTGTCCCAAGTGCCATTGCCCTTGAACTTGATAACACCAGCCTCGGTGAATGTGGCATCACACTCCCAGCAGTGCTTGTCGTGGTTGAAGGTCATTGCAACACCATTGTCCCAGTCGTTGCCAACTGCGCTACCAACTACATATACACTGTTGATGGCAGTCAACTTGAAGGTCATGTCAGCGAGGTTCACGTCAGCACGATAGAAACCTGGTGCAGGCATAATGTTACCAGAACCGCCATCGTCAATCAGCGTACCAGAAAGGGTAGCCTCGTCGAATGTACCTGTACCATAGTTGCCATTATCCCATCCATTGGCATCACCACGGAACTTGAAGGCACCCTTACCATCAGTCCATGAGTCATCCTTGGCATAGAAGTAACCTGTATAAGTACCATTACCATCTGCACAGTACAGAGGCTGCTGATAGTCGCCCCAGCTGTTGTTACAACCTGCCTCGTAGATATACTCCTGGAAGTTGAGCGGAGTAATCTCGTAGGTCATCTCAGACATGTTGATGCTTACACGATAGAACTTAGCCTGACCGTTTACACAGAATGAATGGTCACCATCCAAATTGTAACGACGATCGAATGAACCGCTCAGGTCGGTGCTTGCACCCTTAGTACCAAAGAGCTTGCTCCAGTCGCCTGCTGCAACGGCATTGATAGCGTCCTCGTCACCGAATGCGAACCAGATGTCACCTGTACCACCATTGCCTTCAAAAACATATGTGAAGACAGGATCCTCGAATACATCCTTAGAGCTGTGAGAGAATTTCATTGTCATAGCCGAAGTAGCATTCCACTCACCAGGACCGCCAATCAGATAATAGGATTCAGCAATATTAACAGGTTCAATCTTGTAGCTATACTCCATCATATTGAGAGTGATGCGGAGCTTCTTGGCACCTGTTACATGGAATGAATGGTCACCCCCCAGGTTTGTACGACGATCCATTGTTCCTTCAAGATCCTCACTTGCACCCTTGGTGCCGAAGAGTTGATTCCAGTCACCTGCCTCTACAGCGTCGATTGCAGTATCATCACCGATAGCGAACCAACAGTCGTCACCACCAGTATCAACGATAATGGTGAAGATAGGATCATCATATACATCAGCATCACTGTGGCTGAACTTCTGAGTACGAGCACCAGCAGCACTCCAACCCGCACCAGCACCGATTACATAGTATGAAGGAGAAATCTGTACTTTGAACAATGGAGTGAACTGCACATTGAGCTCAGTAAAGTAGTTCTCACCAGGCTTACCTACGATAGCCTCGGCTGTTCCACCTGTTACGGTATGGAGAACAGTACGGATATAGAGAGGTGTTTCAGCAGGATTGCGAGTGATATTGTTGAAATATTCATTCTGCAAATCGCTTGCATTCACGCTTATCTCGTTTGAACCAACAAGGCTGTTTGCCTCAATTGTGATACTCTCAGCAAAATCCTCATTTTTTGAGAAATCAACAAATGCCTTAAGTATAGTATTGGCAGGCATAGCACCTTCAGCAACACTAACAGTACCGATGGAAATGTTCTTACTAACACCTGTCTCCTCATCGATATAGTCTGACAGTTTGATAGTCGATGGCGCATTTGCAACAACACTAACGTCGCTCATCTTTAGCGGGCTTTCTGGCAGATTGCCCTGTGGCACGAACTCAGTTTCAAAGTCCTGATTACAAGCCACGAGACCCATGCAAAGAAGAGCCATTGTATATAAACCTAACTTTTTCATCTTCTTATTCATTTGATTAAATTATCTTTAATACTGACGAAATTATTGCAGAAGTTCAAACCTTACGGTACCCTTGTTCATATTGACAGTAATGTCCAAATCACCACCTGGGAATCCATTAAAGGTGTAAGAACCCTTACCCTTGAGGCCAGTGCCATTGAATACACCACTGCCGTCAAACTCGAATTCAGTTGCAACGTCGTCTACTTGGTATCCATAAGAGTCGCCACCATCCCATCCTGTAAGTTTAGTGTAGAAACGGAAGGTAAGGTCACCAGCTGGCATATTAACTACGCCATGGAATTCATTACTACCAATCTCAGTTTCAGTGATGTACCAGTTTCCTTCCAAGAGTTTATCCTTGTTGCTGGGTGAAGGCTCGGGCCAACCGCAGCAAGAACCGATAACCCAAAGAGTAGCCTTGGTCGGAATGTTGCAATAAGCAGCCATGTGATTGAAACTTACGATATTAGAGGTAATAGTCGTACCAGGAATAATCTCCGATTGTGTGGTCTGGATATTTGCCGTAACACGCATGTCAATCTTACGGAAACCCATATCCACGTAATCGTCCTCAGTCTTGAAACCATCAATCTTGCATATTGCCTTAGCAATTTCTTCACCACTTAAAAGTGCTTCACATGAAATATAACTTGTTTCAAGAGATTCCCATGTACCATTTAGGCCTACCTCAATCTTATAGTTGACTACAGTATTTACACCATAGTTTGGCTGAGTCCAAGTCAAATGTACAGTATTATCAGCAGAAAGCTGGATGTACTGATCTGCTAAAGGTGATGCATTAACAACAAACTCAGTAGCGGTGTGATTTAGACCGAGTGTGGGATTGTCGTCGCGGTCGGAATCGCATGCGGTGAACAGCATGCCGAAAGCTGCGAACAACAAACTACTCAAAAAATATTTTGCTTTCATAATTATCAATTTTCATTTACAAATTATTAATAGCCTTTATTCTGCTCCAGATTCGGGTTAGAAATAATATCACTCGAAGCCAGTGGGAACAAGTTGTACTTGCTGTCTACAGCATGTGGTGTACCTACATTGCTGTTCATTCCCTTGTGAGACCAGAGATAATCGCCTGTGGTAAGGAGACCGAAGCGAACTAAGTCGCTACGACGATGACACTCCCAAGCCAATTCACGAGCACGCTCGTCAATAATGTTCTGCTTGGTGGGACTTGCGATAGGATCAACGCCAGCACGAGTACGGATATCGTTGAACTTAGCAATACCATTACAATTTACGCCACCTATTACCTCACACTCAGCCAGCATCAAATAAACATCGCCAAGACGGAATACTGGGAAGTCGGTATCGGGGAAAGAGTTTACTCCATCCATCAACTGGTTAAACAAATCATTGTCCCCATTGGCAAGAGCACTAAGAACATCTGCCAATTTTGAGCCATTAATAAGATTCTTATCAGCCTTTAGATTGGTGAACTTTGTAAATGCATAGCCACTAGCGAAGTCACCGATATCTACAATATCCTTTGTCTGACCGTCGGTGAAGAAAGTTGCACGCTTGTCTCCATCTTCGAACTTGTTCACAAACTGTGGCGTAACGCGAAGACCGCCCCAACCATTACCACCAAGTCCGTAGTTGTAATATGACATATTACCGCCTACTTGACCATTGATAATATAGGTAGTACCACCGTATGCCTGAGTGTTGGTGTGATCCTGATATACACTGAAGATAATCTCATGACCAACACCTAAATACTGATCGTTGTCGGCGCAGAAGAGCTTCCATCTGTCTTCTGAACTCTCCAACTGGTAGCCAAGATCTATAATCTTCTGGCAGTATTCTGCACACTTTTGATAGTTGGCTGTACCAGTGTAAACTTCAGCGTTTAGGTAGAGCTTAGCAAGAATCATGTATGCGAGGCCCTTGCCAGCTCGATATTTCTCTGGATTAGCAGGCAGAATCTGTGCAGTCTCTTCCATATCCTTAACCAGCCAGTTGAAAAGATCAGCACGCTTAATCTGCTGAGGATTATCGCCACCTACCTCTGAATTCTCGTCAGTAAAGGGTACATTTCCAAACAGGTCAATGGCATGCAGATAGCTCAGACCACGGATGGCACGAGCCTCAGCGCGATACTGCTGCATTAATACGTCATTGCTTCCAGAATCGTCAATTCGACGAATTACCTCGTTACAGAGAGAAATCTCATAGAATACACGGCTATATGCAGCACTTACGAATACGTCGCTTGATGTCCATTGCAGGCCGTGCAAATCCTTCAGGGTCTGGTCATTCCAGCCGATAACAGCCTCGTCAGTGGGCAGCTCCTGCATATTGTACAGGGCGCGTAGATACTGACCAAAACCACCATCAATACCTTCAATATCGGGGTCTCCGCTATCACCGTCGGGTGAACTGACTGAAAGAGCAGAGTAGCATTTTGCCAGCATTTGGTTATATGCCTCAGTACTAGCTAGCACTTTCTCTGGCGTGTCGAGGTTGGGATCGATCGGAGTAACATCCAGATCACCTACGCATGCTGTCAGCGAAATGGCGGTAGCAAAGGCAAAGCTGTAAATTCCGTTTTTCTTTATATTGAATTTCATATTTTTGTCCTCCTATTTATTAAAAGTTAAAGCTTGCACCTATGATGAAGTTGCGTGAGCGGGGATACATGTTGTTGTCAATGCCATTTGCTACTTCAGGATCTACACCATCGTAGTTGGTAATGGTGAAGACGTTCTGAGCTGTAAAGTTTACACGTACCCAAGGTGCAATGTTATAGGCCAGTGTCACCTTGTCGAGTTTCAGGAATGAAGCATTCTGAACATAGTAGTCGCTCTTGTACTGTGCCTGGGCGAAATTGCTGTAGGTTGCAGAAGTCAAACGGTTAGAGATAAAGTTGTTTGTCCACATATCCTTCTTCATTTCAGCGTCTGAAGCCACATTGTTATATACGTAGTTACCCAGACTACTTCTGAATGATGCAGAGAGAGTCCACTTCTTGTAATTCAGTTCAGTATTCAGACCAATGTTTACGTCAGCATCAGGCTTGTAATATACATAGCGATCGTCATCGGTAATCTGGCCGTCATGATTGCGGTCTACGTAAACACCCTCCAATGGTTTGCCTGCTTCGTCGTAAACCTGCTGGAATACGTAGAACGAGTTGATAGGATTGCCTACCTTCTGAATCTGGATGTTATTACCTACACCACCTGAGATACCACCAGTCTCTACACCAGGATAGCTGGGGTCGTCACTGGCTGTCAGACGAGTAATCTTGTTTTTGTTATAAGCCACGTTAATACCGATTTCCCAACGCAGGTCTTTTTTCTCGATAGGTACTACATTTAACGCACCCTCGATACCCTTATTCTCCATATCACCTACGTTCATCAGCAGGTAATTGGTCAGGTTTGTACCAGCGGCTACAGGTACTTTGTTCAACAGATCCTTTGTCTTGCGCTTGTAAATATCAATGCTACCATTGATGCGGTTGCGAGCGAAACCGAAGTCCAAACCAATGTTATAAGTCGTGGTTTCCTCCCACTTGATCTGTGCGGCATAGCCCTTTGGAGAAATTGGGACAATGACATTATTGCCGAACATATAGAGTGAACCAGCCTGATTGGTGTGGTAAGTAGGAATAGAGGGATAGTCACCTTGTCCAATGTTCTGCTGACCAGTGATACCATAACCCAGACGAAGTTTCAAGTTAGAGAGCCAGTCGACATTCTTCAGGAAAGCTTCCTCATTAATACGCCAAGCCAGAGCTGCAGAGGGGAAGAGACCCCACTTGTTGTTCTGGAAACGTGATGTACCATCGTCACGAAGTGTGAAGGTAAGGAGGTAACGATCCATGAACGTGTAGTTCAGACGACCATAGAATGAAATAAGATAACTTTCTGTCTTGAAAAGCGGTTTTGAAACAGGATACTCAGTATCGCTACCGTCATTGGCAAACTTCTGGTCAGTTGTCTTATTATAGAAGTGCTGCCAGCTGTAACCAGCCAGAATATCGAAGCGACTGTTGATATTCTTCAAATCCTTGGCATAAGCCAGATAGAACTCGAGGGTCTGGTCACGACGTGTCTGAGTGTATTTTTCCCAAAGACCAGTACCATTTTCTACCTTATTATGATATGAAATTTCACTTCCCTTATCGGTTACATTCCATCCTGATGTGGTTGAGAAGTCAAGACCCAGATTCAAGTTTGCACGCAGACCGTCAATGAACTTGAACTTATAATCAAACTGGGCGTTACCTACAAAACGACGTACGTATGAGTCTTTGTTCTGTTCGTACAGCATAGCAACTGGGTTAAGAGATGCCATGGTGTTTGGAGCACCATTACTCTCCCAACGGTAGTAACTGCCATCGTCGTTGTAAACAGGCTTTAGAGGATTGTACTTAACTGCTGCACCGATAGCACCCTCATCGGCATATGAATTGTGAGTGAATACACCCTTACCGTTCAGGTTGATGGTCAGTCTATCATTAAGCAAAGTGGGGGTAAGATTGAAACCTACAGTAGTACGATTCATGCTTGAGGTCTTCAAGTTACCATCATTGTTGAGGAAACCTGCACTGATACGATATGGCATCTTGAAGCTACCTTCCTTAGCCACATAGCCACCAGTTACACTAGCGTTGATCTCTTCAGCGAATGTGTTGTGATAAATCTCGTCCTGCCAGTTAGTATTTGCATTACCCAGAGCAGCTACAGCATCTGCATTGTCGCCAAAGTTCTGCATAAAGAACTCACGGAATGCGTCGCCACCTAATACGTCGACCTTCTTTGCAACAGTTTTGAAGGTACCACTCATATCTACGCTGATACGAGGCTTTGAACCTGCCTTACCTTTTTTGGTAGTAATCAGGATTACACCGTTTGATGCGCGACTACCATAAATAGCGGTGGCAGAAGCATCCTTCAGGATAGAGAAGCTCTCAATGTCGTTGGGGTTGATAGTGTTCAGAACATCACCACCAGAAATGTCAGTAGAACTGATGGGCAGACCGTCAATAACAATCAACGGGTCGTTAGAGGCAGACAGTGACGAACCACCACGGATACGAATCTTTGCACCTGCACCAGGGGCACCGCTGTTAGTCGTAATCTGTACACCAGGAGTTTTACCTTGCAGCAGGTCGGCTGGCGATGTTGCGAGACCCTTGTTCAGTTGATCTGCTTCAACAGACATCACTGAACCAGTTGCATCGCTCTTGCGAACAGAACCATAACCGATGACTACCACCTCATTCAATACAGCATTGTCTTCCTTCAGTGTAATCACCAGGTTAGCAGCAGCTTTCACGGTAGCTTCTTGGTAACCAACATACGTTACGGTGATGTCAGCACCTTGATTAGCCTTCAGTGCGAAGTTACCGTCGAAGTCGGTAACGGTAGCCGTCTGTGTACCTACTACGCGTACGGTAGCACCGATGACGGGCTCGCCCTGAGCATCCTTCACATGGCCTTTTACGTCAATTTGCGCAAAGGCACTTACCGAAAGGAAGAGTCCTAACATGAGAACCAACATCCTAAACGGATTTCGAATGTTTACTTGCTTCATCATTTGTTTTTTAAGTTAGTATATAGGTAAATTAATGTCTTAATTCAGTAGTAGCGTTAGGGCATAGTCTTGCCTTTTCGGTGCAAAGTTAAGATTTGTTTCAATTCGTTCATACTAATTGGGAGTTAAATTCGTTATAATGTATGTGCAAACGATTGCATTACTAATAGGACACAAAAGAGATAAAACGAAACACATGGTATTTAACTTTTCCATAACTTTGCAAAGTGATCAAGCATCACTGGCTATTAACTACCGACCTATATGAAAGAAACAGCACCCTTGACGATGAAGGATATTGCCCGCGAGCTAGGAGTCTCGGTGGCTACGGTGTCGCGTGCCTTAAAGGACTCGCCACGCATATCGCTTGAGCGTCGTGCGCTGATTCAGGAGTATGCCCGTGAGCACGATTTCACCCCCAATCCCATAGCAGAATATTTAAGGAACACGCGCGTACAACCCATAAAAATAATTGGAGTTATCATCCCAGAGCTTGCACATTACTTCTTCTCGACCGTATTGGCAGGTATCGAGGAAGAAGCATATAGCCGGGGCTATGGTATTATGGTGGCACAGAGTGAGGAGCGTTATGACAAAGAGGTAAAGATTTGTCAGTCGTTCTATGAGGGCAAGGTCTGTGGTATCATTATTTCACAAGCGAAGGACACACTCCAGTACGACCACTTCCGTAAGTTGCAGGATGCAGGTATGCCGATGGTGTTCTATGATAGGATATGCACGGGTATCAATGCCAGTCGTGTGGTTGTCGACGACTATATGGGAGCCTTCAATGCTGTGAGCTACCTGATAGAAACGGGTTGCACACGCATTGCCTTCTATGGTGCCGCCATGACGATGGAGATTACGAAGAACCGTTTCAATGGTTACAAGGATGCCATCCTGAAGCACGGCTTGCAGTACAACCCTTCGCTGACCTATATCTGTGACAATCGTGCTGATGCTGAGGTAATTACCCCAGAGGTGCTGGAGCGAGAAGACCGCCCCAATGCCTTCTTCGCCATCAACGACGATACGGCTATCGGCATTCTATATACCGCCAAACACATGGGATTCAAAGTGCCTGATGATATCGCCATCTGCGGTTTCACTAACGGTCAGCGTGCCGTGGCTTGTGACCCCATGCTCACAACCGTCGAGCAGCGTGGTAAGCGAGTAGGCGAGGAGGCTGTGTCCATTCTCATTGACAAGGTAGAGGGTCACATCCCTTCCGACCAAGTCGTTAAGCGTGTAGTCCGCACCAAACTCATCGTTCGTGGAACGACCAGATAATTTGGTAGTTAAAGAAGTTAGAGGAATTTAAGAAGTTAAAGAAGATATTATGAAAACAAAACCGAATTTACCATTTTGGAGTCTGTGGAATCTGAGCTTTGGATTCTTTGGCGTGCAGATAGCCTATGCACTGCAGTCGGCTAACATCTCGCGCATCTTTGCTACGCTGGGTGCTGACCCGCATAACCTGAGCTATTTCTGGATACTGCCCCCACTGATGGGTATCCTTGTGCAACCGATTGTCGGAACACTGAGTGACAAGACCTGGACACGCTGGGGCCGTCGTATTCCTTATCTGTTTGTAGGTGCGGCTGTAGCAGTGGCTGTGATGTGTCTGTTGCCCAATTCCGGCTCATTCGGACTGGCGGTTAGTGCTGCTATGATTTTCGGACTGATTGCCCTGATGTTCCTCGACACCAGCATCAATATGGCCATGCAACCGTTTAAGATGTTGGTGGGCGATATGGTGAATGAGGAGCAGAAGGCAAAGGCCTACAGCATCCAGTCGTTCCTGTGCAATGCCGGTAGTGTGGTGGGCTTCGTGTTCCCCTTCGTACTGACGTGGATAGGTATCAAGAATGTGGCTGAGAAGGGCGTTATCCCCGATAGTGTTATCTGGTCGTTCTACCTGGGTGCTGCCATCCTGATTCTGTGTGTCATCTATACCACGTTGAAGGTCAAGGAGTGGAATCCTCAGGAATATGCTGAGTACAACCCCGTTTCTGAGGAAAAGGAAGATAGTGCCAACTGGATTACGCTCTTGAAGAATGCCCCCTCCACATTCTGGAAGGTAGGACTGGTGCAGTTCTTCTGCTGGGCAGCGTTCCTCTATATGTGGAACTACACCACGGGAGCCATTGCTGAGGTAGTGTGGGACACTACCGACCCCGTCAGCGAACCCTTCCAGGAAGCAGGCAACTGGGTAGGCATCCTGTTTGCCGTTCAGGCTATGGGTTCTGTGTTATGGGCTACCATACTGCCTCAGTTTAAGAATACTAAGTTTGCCTACGCCATCAGCCTTGTTATTGGTGGCATTGGCTTTGCGATGGTTCCCTTCCTGCACGACCAGTATCTGCAGTTCATCCCGTTCCTCTTCATTGGCTGTGCATGGGCGGCTATGCTGGCTATGCCGTTCACCTTCGTCACCAATGCCTTGCAGGGCTATGGTCACATGGGTGCCTATCTGGGACTCTTCAACGGTACCATCTGTATTCCTCAGATTGTTGCAGCCCTCTGTGGTGGTCTCGTCTTGTCACTGGTAGGCCATCACCAGTCCACCATGATGATTGTCTCTGGCGTTCTGCTGGTGATTGGCGCCCTTTGTGTTACTGTTATCAAGAATAAATAGAATAATATAAAACCAATACTACTATGAAAATACTATTTAACGTAGAATTCCAGACCGCTTTTGGTGAAAGTCTGGTGCTGAACATTCTTCCTGCTGAGGAAGGTGGCAAGTTGTCACAGCATAAGATGACGACGATTGATGGCACTCACTGGTTTGTGGAAGTAACCAAGAATCCCAAGCCCAGTACGTTTATTGACTACTACTACAGTCTGATGCATGGTGATGAAGAGGCTCGCCATGAGTGGCTCGTAGAGCCCCATCGTCTGGAGTTTGCTGCAGAGAAAGCAGCCCGTTACACCATTTACGACCACTGGATTGACATTCCTGAGGATGCTTATATGTACAGCTCTGCACTGACGGACTGCATTATGGTCAACCAGCGCGAGATGAGTGCTCCTACAGAATTTCAGCGTACGGTACGTCTGAAGGTGCGTGCTCCACAGATTCGCATTGGTGAACAACTGGCCATTGTTGGTGAGGGTGCTCAGCTTGGTGACTGGGATGTCAACAAGGCCGTGCCGATGTACGAACACGAGTATCATGAGTGGGTCGTCAGCCTCGATGCGGATAAACTACCCCAATCCTTCGAGTTTAAGTTCGTCATGCTGGCTATCGACCAGCCTGTCTGGGAGCAGGGTGGCAACCGTTCTATTGAGTTGGCTTCCATAGGTGCTAACGAGGTAGTGGTCTATGAGTTGTCACAGGTCTATCTCCCTGTCTATCCTTGGAAAGGTGCAGGTACGGTGATTCCTATCTTCTCCCTGCGTAGCGAGGGCTCGTTTGGTGTGGGTGACTTTGGCGACCTGAAGAAGATGATTGACTGGGTGGACAAGACCAACCAGCGCATTTTGCAGGTACTGCCTATTAACGACACCAATATGACGGGTACTTGGCAGGACAGCTATCCTTATAACTCTATCAGTATCTATGCCCTGCATCCGCAGTACACCGACTTCCGTCAGTTGCCTGAGATTAAGGATGAGGCTAAGCGAGCTGCATTTGAGGCGTTGCGTCAGGAACTGAACGCTCTGCCACAGATTGACTATGAGCGTATGTTCAAGGCCAAGATGGACTACCTGAAGGAGTTGTTCGAACAGGAGTGGAAGCATGTGAAGGCTACCAAAGCCTACAAGCAGTTCTACGATGACAACAGACAGTGGCTGGTTCCTTATGCTGAGTTCTGTGTCAATCGCGATAAGTATGGTACTGCCGACTTCAACCAGTGGCCGAAGGAGGCAAAAGCTCAGAAGCCAAAGGCAAACAGCCAGCAAGACTTCTGGTGCTATGTGCAGTTCAACCTCGACCAGCAGATGCATACAGCCCATGAGTATGCCCGCAGTCGTCGTGTCATCCTGAAGGGCGATATCCCCATTGGTATTTCACGCGATGGTGTCGAGGCTTGGGTAGAACCTAAGTACTTCAACCTCAACGGACAGGCTGGTGCGCCACCCGATCCGTTCTCTGCTGAAGGCCAGAACTGGGGCTTCCCGACCTACAACTGGGACGAGATGCTGAAAGATGGTTGTCAGTGGTGGGTACGCCGTTTCCGCAAGATGGCAGAGTTCTTCGATGCCTACCGTATCGATCACGTACTGGGCTTCTTCCGCATCTGGGAGATTCCTATGCCTGCCAAGTCAGGTTTGGAAGGTCAGTTTGCTCCAGCCTTGGGACTGAGTCGTGAGGAGATAGAAGGTTATGGCATCTATGGTCACGACGACCTGTTCCTCGTGGATCACAAGCGTAGCGACCGCTGGCATCCGCGTATTGCCGTGCAGTATCAGGAGCCTTATCAGCGACTGAATGATGGCGAGAAGTATAACTTCAACCGCCTGTACAACGACTACTTCTATCGTCGCAACAACCAGTTCTGGTATCATGAGGCCATGAAGAAACTGCCTCGTCTGACGCAGGCCACGCGTATGTTGTGCTGTGCAGAAGACCTGGGTATGGTACCCGACTGCGTCCCCTGGGTGATGAACGAGTTGCGTATTCTCTCACTGGAAATCCAGTCAATGCCAAAGGACGACAAGGTACGTTTCGGACACCTTTCGCGCAATCCTTATCGCTCTGTCTGCACCATCTCTACCCACGACATGCCGACGCTCCGCCAGTGGTGGGACGAGGACGAGGAACGTACGCAGGACTACTACAATACCATGCTCTATCGTGGCGGTGCTGCTCCTCATCCACTGCCAGGCTGGCTGGCCAGAGACATCGTCAGTCGTCATCTGACGTCACCGTCTATGCTCTGTCTGCTGTCACTGCAAGACTGGCTGTCTATCGACGAGCGCCTGCGTCTGCCCGACCAGAATGCCGAGCGCATCAATATTCCAGCTAATCCCCGTCACTATTGGCGCTATCGTATGCACATCACCCTTGAACAGCTGCTCAAGGAGGATGACTTCAATAACGAAATCAAGACACTCATCACACAAAGCGGACGAAAGTAAACAATGAAGCACAGAAACTTTTTACTAGCACTTCTGCTATTGCCGATGACGGCTATGGCGACAGAAGTGAAGTCGCCCAATGGGAATATCGTGTTGAACTTCACGGTGGAGGACGGCCGACCAACCTATACCTTGTCGTATAAAGGTAGGGAGGTGGTGCGCCCCTCACACCTCGGTCTGGAACTGGCGAAGGACAAGCATGCCTCGTTGGGCATGAATGAGCGCGACCTGATGACGGGCTTCACGCTGGACAAGGAAGAGACCTCGTCGTTTGATGAGACGTGGCAACCCGTATGGGGTGAAACCAAGGACATCCGCAATCACTACAACGAGTATGTGGCCACCCTGTCGCAACAATGGCGTTCGGCACCACCTGCCGGAAAGCCTGGCATGCGTCTGCAACCTCAGCAGCACCGTCGTTGGATTACCATCCGTTTCCGTGTCTATGACGACGGTATCGGCTTCCGTTATGAGTTCCCACAACAGCCGGAGCTGAACTATTTCCTCATCAAGGAGGAACGTAGTGAGTTTGCGATGGCTGGCGACCACAAGGCGTGGTGGCTTCCTGGTGACTACGACACGCAGGAGCAGGAGACACAGGAGTGTAGGCTCTCTGAGATTCGTGGCCGTTTCCAGAATGCTGTCAACTGGGGCAACTCGTCAGTAGCCGTCTTCTCGCCTACGGGTGTGCAGACCTCCCTGCAGATGAAGAGTGACGCCATTGATATAAACGGTGAGAAACGCAGTTTATATATCAACATCCACGAGGCCGCCTGTCTGGACTATGCCACCATGCACCTGGAACTGGTAGATGCCGAGACAAAAGCATTGACCACCCAGTTGCAGGGCAACAGCAATGCCTATACGCCCAATCCGGCCCCCTCTGACTATCCCCTGCCACAGCCTTTCACCTTTGTCAGTCATCTGACGCCCGACGCTACGGGTCTGAAGGGTTGCATGCAGACACCCTGCGAGACACCTTGGCGTACGGTAATGGTCAGCGATGATGCCCGCGATATGCTGTCATCCAACCTCATCCTGAATCTCAACGAGCCTTGTAAGTTGGAGGATACCTCATGGATTCATCCCACGAAGTACTGTGGTGTCTGGTGGGAGATGATTGTGGGTCGTGGCAACTGGCACTATACCAACGATTTCCCCAGCATCCAGCTCGACAAGATTGACTGGACGAAGGTGAAGCCCAACGGCACTCACAAGGCCAACAACGAAAACGTGAAGCGCTACATCGACTTTGCCGCTAAGAACGGTCTCGACGAGGTGCTCGTCGAGGGTTGGAACGTTGGTTGGGAAGACTGGGCAAACATGTGGAAGCGCGATGTCTTCGACTTCGTGACGCCTTATCCCGACTTCGATATCAAGATGCTCAACGACTATGCCCACAGCAAGGGCGTGAAGTTGTTGATGCACCACGAGACAAGTAGCTCGACGCAGAACTACGAGCGTCACATGGAGGAGGCGTTCAACCTGATGAATAAATACGGCTATGATGCTGTGAAGACGGGCTATGTGGGCGACATCATCCCACGTGGCGACCACCATTATTCACAGTCCATGAACAATCACTACCTGCATGTCGTCAAGGAGGCTGCCAAGCACCATATCATGGTCAACGCCCACGAGGCTACGCGTCCTACGGGTATCTGTCGTACCTATCCGAACCTCGTCGGTAACGAGTCGGCTCGTGGTACCGAGTATGAGGCCTTTGGCGGTTCGCGTCCTGACCACACCTGTATCCTGCCGTTCACGCGCTTGCAGGGCGGCCCGATGGACTATACCCCAGGCATCTTTGTCACCAAGCTCTCTGAGTGGAGTGAGAATCCCTCATGGGCACGCATCACCATTGCCGGCTCTTTGGCCCTCTACCTGACGATGTACTCACCCCTACAGATGGCCGCTGACCTGCCTGAGAACTCCGAGAAGTTCGACGATGCCTTCCAGTTCATCCGCGACGTGGCGTGCGACTGGGACGAGAGCATCTATCTGGAGGCCGAGCCTGCCGACTACATCACCGTAGCCCGCAAGGCCAAGGGTACCGACAACTGGTTCATTGGTGGCAAGTGCGACGAGAATGGTCACAAGACGACTGTCAAGCTCGACTTCCTGGACAAAGGCAAGAAGTACGACTGCACCATCTATGCCGATGCTAAGGATGCCCACTACGAGACGAATCCGCAGGCCTACACCATCACCCGTCGTGTGGTCAAGGCTGGCGACGTACTGAAGCTGACTGAAGCCCCTGGTGGTGGCTTCGCCGTATCACTAATTGCCAAGTAAGATAATGAAGAAGATTGCTATAACATCCCTGCTGATGACAACACTGCTAACAAGCATACAGGCACAGGACTTTAAGTTCGACGAGATGAGCTACTCGCCAGAGCAGACCGTCTTCAAGCTCTTTGCGCCCAACAATGCCAAGTGTACTGTCAAGGTAGGTAAGAAGAAGGTCAAGATGACTAAGGCGGGCGACTGCCTGTGGACAGCTACTGTCAAGGGCAACCTGAAGGGACAGCCCTATGTGTTCAATACGGGTCACGGCGATACGCCAGGCGTCTTTGCAAAGGCCGTAGGCACCAATGGCAAGGAGGCATATATTCTCGACCTCGCAACCACCAATCCTGTAGGGTGGGAGAGCGACCAGCGCCCCGTCGTGAAGTCGCCTGTTGACCTCATCGTCTATGAGATGCATCATCGCGACTTCTCCATTGCCCGTCCTGATGCCAAGTATCCAGGCAAGTTCTTAGCGCTGACAGAGCCGTGGGCCATCAAGCACCTCAAGGACCTGGGCGTCAATGCTGTGCATATCCTGCCCAGCTACGACTATGGCTCTGTCGATGAGTCACGCCTCAATGAGCCGCAGTATAACTGGGGCTACGACCCTGTGAACTACAACGTTCCAGAAGGAGGATATTCTACCGATCCCTCTAAGCCAGAGGTTCGCATCCGTGAGTTCAAGCAGATGGTACAGGCACTCCACAAGGCTGGCATCCGCGTCATCCTCGACGTGGTCTATAACCACACCTACAACATCGACAACTCCAACTTCCAGAAGACCTATCCCGACTATTACTATCGTAAGACGGCTGATGGCGCCTATAGCAACGGCTCAGGCTGTGGCAACGAGACGGCATCCGAAAAGCCTATGATGCGCCGTTTCATGATGGAGTCGGTGAAGTACTGGATTAACGAGTACCACATCGATGGCTTCCGTTTCGACCTGATGGGCTGTCACGACATTGAGACGATGAACCAGATTCGTCAGATGGTCAACACCATCGACCCCACCATCTTTATCTATGGTGAGGGCTGGAGTGCTGGCGCTTGTGCACTTCCTAACGAGAAGCTGGGCATGAAGGCCAACATCCCACAGATGCCTGGCATTGCCGCTTTCTCTGATGAGATACGCGATGCCCTGCGTGGTCCGTTCTCCGACGATACAGTTTCCGGTTGGCTGGGTCGTCTCAATACCTCCAAGGCTGGACAGTTTACGGGCGACCAGGAAGTGGAGAGTCTGAAGTTCGGCCTGGTAGGATGCATCCAGCATCCGCAGGTGGACATGAAGAAGGTGAACTACTCCAAGGAGCCGTGGGCTATAGAACCTACCCAGATGATGAGCTATGTCTCCTGTCACGATGATATGTGTCTGGTTGACCGCTTGAAGGCCAGTATTCCCCGTATCAAGGAAGACGAGCTCATCCGTCTCGACCTGTTGGCACAGACGGCCGTTTTCACCTCTCAGGGTGTGCCCTTCATGCTCAGCGGTGAGGAGTTGCTGCGTAACAAGAAAGGTGTCCACAACTCGTTCGAGTCGCCCGACTCCATCAACCAGCTCGACTGGCAGAACAAGCTACGCTATCCGCAGGTCTTCGAGTACTACAAGAACCTGATTCAGTTGCGCAAGCATTTCCCACACTTCCGTCTGGGCAGTGCTGCCGAGGTGCGCGACAAGATGTGCTTTCTCAATGCTCCCGGTGGTGTGGTGGCCTATAGCATCACAGACACCATGGGCAACGTGACGAATAAGGTCATCGTCGTGCTTAACCCCACGCGCAAGCAACAGACCATTAGCATCCCAGAAGGCCACTACACCATAGTCTGTGCTTCTGGCGTCATCGACCTGAATGGCATCGATACCTTCACAGGCCGTCAGGTCAGTGTTGCACCCCAGACTGCCCTGATTATCCACGACTGAGTCCTCTTGGATAAACGGTTATAGAAAATCCCGAAAGCCGCGCGACTTTCGGGATTTCTTTTCTTCAGTGGGTAGTACCCTTCACCGTTACTCCAGTGGAATCTCTGGATGCTGCACAGCCAGTGGCAGGTCTTTCTGTGAAAGGTAGAACATATAGAGGATACAGTCCTTCGTGCCGCGGTTCTCACCGTGGTGGATGGTACCCACCATCTCCACAACGGCCTCGCCCTCATGCACCACCTTCGTCTTACCATCCTGTCCGATGATGGTCAGCTCACCCTGCACCAGCACGCCGTAGTTCATAGCTACGTGGTGGTGCCATCCCAGCTTCTGACCAGCGGGGAACACATATTTCACAGCCACCAGTTCGGGGCGTCCCTGGAAGTAGTCAGGCAACTCCACGCCGTCCCAGCTCTGGCTGGTACGAATCAGTTCAGTACTTACCACTTTAGGTTTAGAATCCGACTCCTGTGCCTTAGCTTCTTTGCAGCCTGTCATGAAGGCCATTGTGCCGCAAAAGAGGGTGGCGGCGAGCACCCAGTTCATCATCTTTTTCATCATTGCTTTTATTGTTCAGTTATTGTTGTACATATTTTTCGCCTGCAAAGATACTTATTTTTCTACAAAGCACCAAGGCCAGATACAAAAATCTTTCGCCATTCTGTCCTTCACCCGCCTCTCGCCATCTCCCAACCCTGCAGCATCGCGAACCAGTCGATGCTGGTGATGCCATTCTCCTGAATCGCCATTGCCGCACCCAGCGCTATCCAGCGGGCGGGGCTTTCCGATGGGATGCCCAGTGGCTCGTCGGGACCTATGCCCGTCAGCCTGCTGACGTTTTCCACATACGCCCTCGTATTGTTCTCGTTAGGTGGTGCCCACTTCCCCACGATGGCGCGGATGGTAAACAGCCTGTACGTGTGGTAGTAGGTACGGGTGAGCAGCTTAAATGCTGCTCTCCACCCATACGCTAAGTTCTCAAACTGGCAGAACGCCGGGTCTGTCTGCTCTCTTCTCATTCCCTGCCACTGATCCTTACTACGACGGATGTTCAGTGGATTATTATTTCTGATTCCTCTTGGTAACATAACTCAAATTCTTATTTATTCTTATACTTATCGCTCTTCTGGAAACTGACATCTGACATCTGAAATACATAGCCACGAGTCTGCCATGTAGATATCATCTGTCGGGCACGTTCTTTATCCATCCCTTGCTGCTGTCTTACCCTCTTGGCATCTTCCAATGTAAACTCGTCGGGCAACAATTCCAGCAGGCTCCGAGGGCCAGGCTTATCGATACGTGCATCGTCGCCATTCTCAGCCCGCTCTATATCTGCCCCGAAGAAAGCCATCTTACACCATAGGTCGTAGTTCAGGCTCCAGCGGACAAAATCCTCGATGGATTTCTCCCACTTCCTGCCGTTGGCGACAAACAGCACGCAAGCCTTCAGCCAAGCAATGACGCACGCACGGAACGAGAGGTTCCAGTAGGTGTTCGACTGCGACAGCTGGGCAAACTCGGCACACTCCTGCTGCAGCTTACTGGCCAGTCGGAAGGCCTGCGGACAGTCTATCAGTCCACGAGCCGCCACCAGATTGTCGATATACGGTTTCAGCATTTCGTCAAACTCTGCATCATACTTGCCATAGACGGGTTGCTTGCTGCCAATCTCCTGCTTCGGAATGGTGCAGAAATTGATACGCGAAATCGGTCCGTCAGTCAAAACTCGTCCGAAAAAGCGCCGACCTTTAAGTATAGTTGTACAGGCGTTCCAATTGAAGCGGCACATCGGTCGGGCTGTTACGCTTTGTGTGCCGATACGCGTCTGACCATACTCGGCATTGGTGTCAAACGCCAGACACATCAGCTGGAAGTGCTGCTTGCCTGTCTGGCCCTTCAGTTGCTCAAAGAGATCCAGCTCGTTCAGCTTCACATAGACAAAGTGACCTTCGGCTTCGTCCATGCGGGTAACAAGTGCAGGCTTTGTCATGTCGGGGTCAATGATTTGGATGATGAGCCCCTCCGGACGTAGCAACTTATCCTTGTTGGCACCCCTTTTCTGGCAGTCCTTCTTCCACTCAGCCTCACGGCGCTCGTTCTCCTCATCACGGTGCTTGATATCCGCCATGATGTGACGAATGGGTTCATCGATGCAACCCTTACCGGCACCCGTGCCCGCCATCAGACAGTTCATCAGCGTAGCCTCATGCTCCACCTGGTCGGTATAGGTGAAGCGCACATCACACAGGTGTGTCGCTAATGGAGGGAATACCGCATGCGCCACAGCCGGCTTATACATCTCCGGAGTCCTCGATGTCAGCAGTTGCACCAGCTTCGGCAGCTTCTTCGGCATCTCAGGCGGTTCAGAATTGCACAGCGAGTTCGCGCTACTGCTATTGCCAGCCTTCTGCTGCGCCTTGGCGTTAATCTCTCTGAGGGCAGTATTCATGAAACCCTTGTTGGCATCATACTTCTCGTAGAAGTAGTCGATGAGCTTCTGGCAATCCTCCGTCTGCGAGTAGTTCGGCAGTCGCTGGGCAACAACCCCTCTGAGCTGTTCCTTGCTCATCAGCTTGGCAACACCCACCGACAGCACCGCCATCAGGTTCGCATGCCAATTGTGAACGCCCCAGACATCCATCGCGTCAGCCTTCAGTCCCGCAAGTCCCACACACAGGTCGAAGGCTTCCAACGATGCTACGGTGGGCTGCTCTGTTACCTCCTGCGGCACACTGGGTGCAGCTTCCTTTGTGGCCTTTTCCTGCTTACCCTTATCTACCTCTTTCGTGTTCTTTTTCATTACCGCTTCCTCTATGGTGAACACCTCGTCATCCAGAAACAGCAAGTCGTCGTTCGTGGTAGTGAAGAAGACGCGCGTAATGTCCTTAGCCCCTTTATCGTATTCCACGTTTAAGAGGTCGCTGGCCCACCGAAGGTTCTCCTCCTGGCTCAGCTCCTGCCTACGGCGGAACACCAGATGATAACCACTGCCGCGAGCGCTCTTCTCCATCATCAGCAGTCCCAGTTCGTCCTTCTTGCCAAGAATACGACTGCAGACCTCTTCCATCTCGCCCTGAGCGATGTGGTCAATATCCATGCCGATGCTGGTGCTCATGCGCTTCGAGCCCTTCAGCGTGCCGTCCTCATTCGGCAGACACGAGTAGTTCATCTGCACCAGCTTTGACTTCAGCTGCTCCTTACCCTCATGGATGCCCTTGAGCAACGGCTTTTGTTCGCCGCCATCCCTTTCGCTCAGATACTCCTCTCTGTTTTGGATGGGGCGCATCATCTTCACCCCATCCCTATAGTAAATCAAGTGTACACTCATAGACCTATCTCCTTTAAGTAAGTCACCAATTTCTTCACGTCCTTCTGCAGCAAAATGCGCAGCTCGTCGCGCTGACCGTTGGGCAATACAAACGACACTCGGTCCATTCCGTCATCGCCAAACGACAGGCTAAGGTGCCCCTCCTTGAACTCCGGTTTCCTGCGCTTGCGGGGCTTGTGCATGAAGTCAAAGCTACCGTTCGACAGCATCTGTCCTCGTCCCCAGCCGCAGAACGGCTTCACCATATCTACACACGGATTGTCAGGCATCACCTGAACGTAAACCATACCACTCTCTGTCTCTGTGACGGCTACCTGTGCGGACAGCGTCACCAATGTCTGATTAATCTTTTTCATAATCTTGTCTTGGTTGTGAGTGAAGGCTTTGTGTCGGAATTGGCCATGTTTCACTCTAGAGACTTCCTCCACTCGTCACCTTCGACCCGATTACTTCATCTTACACCATTAGCTTAGTCAGGTTAAACACACGGATGTTCTGAATCTTCTTGCCTTGCCAGTCCGACAGGCTGAAGCCCACATGCATCTCACACTTCTCGTGAGCCTCGCAAGTCCTCTTCAGGCTCTCCATAAACTCTGGAGTCTGCACATTCATCTCACCCAGCAACTCGTCGCTATGCTCCTGTCCGTCTTTCGACACATAGGGCACTGCCAACGTCAGTTTCACACTCTGGCGGCTTTCACCGTCCTTGTTGGTCCACTCTCGGGTCTGACCAACCTCCTTGATAAAACCTCTAATAATCATACTTTTTGATGTTTTTAAAAATAATAAATTATTCTTGCGACCTTCCGGCCATCTTTAGAGCCTCGCTCATCTCCCAGTACTTGCAAGTGTGTAGCGGTTTCACATCCTTGCCCGTTTTCTTGCACCGACGCAAGGTTAGAGCCCTTGTCAATGCCTTCCATCGGCATGCCATGCAGCACTTCTTCACCCGGATTCCCCAAGCATTCGTCTCGTAGAATATCTGTTTCATCGTTGAGCTACTTTGTTTGTTACTTTCGTCTCATTCTCGGCTCAATGAATCCGTAGAAACCGTCAACCCTTCTGTACATGGCAGCATACACATCCGTACGCAGACACTCCACGAAACCCTCATAGGTTTCCAAATCCTCGCCGCTGTACTCATCCTCTGCATAGTACCACGCCAGCGCCAGCAACTTCACATGTGTCACTACAGGGTAGCCATCCACAGAGAATCGGAATAGCTGGTTCGTATTCCGCATGATAGCGTCCACCACATCCTCGTAGTCTCTCAACAGGCTGAACTCCTTCCTGATGCCTCCGATGTACTCTTCCTTCAGGATGCATACTACGGTGTCCAGCAGAAAGTTCCCCTGCTCCAAGTCCTTCAGCAGGTTGTCCAGTCGTTCCTTTGCTTTGGTTTTTAAAATCTTCTTGTTCATAAGCACTTGTTTATTTTACGTCGCTTCCTTAGGCGACCTTTAATTTATATATGTTACATTTTTTTCTTCTAAAGAACAGCCTATTCTCACGAACCAGCTGGTTGTGTGGCAACGCCTTGCCACCGAATTCAATATTACAAAAGCACAACAAATTATGAAAAAAGTATATGTAATAATCATCTTGTATCAACGTGTCAATGATCGCTTTAGCGAGTGAAAAGTCAAACTCGTTGAACTCTTCCGAGCGCCTTAGTTTTTCGAGGCAACGCCTCAATGAATACTTGTCATTATCGCCGTTTCCTCTGATTGACGATGCAAAGATATGACCTTTCTGACAACCTTCAAAGACCTGTCTCTCGTCGTGTCCAACAACCTGTCCAAGCTATCGCAAATTGTCCAATTTCTTGTCCAATAGCCTACGTTTTGCCCTTGCAAAAGCACTCCTGAATCTGGCCACGACATCCCTTCTGTGGTTCAGTTCCGCTATAGACACCAACATGTCGCCAAAGCTCCAGGAAGGGAATTGTCCGACAATGCTGCTATAGGCGCTCGACAGTGTCGAACGACAAGGCAAGTTGTCAATACCCAGTCCGTTAAGATAATCAATGAAGTCTTGCGGCGAGAAAAAAGGTTCAGCACCACTCACATACCCTTCATTGATTGCGGCCATAATCCACGCATAGTCTCGTGGCTTCCTTATAATCCCGTCCTCCTTCAGTTCCAGGATGGCCTCTCTGAAACTTTTGTCATAGTTGTCAACACTCAAGTCCTCGTCCTCCTCCATCATTTGCGCCAGTTTCTTGGCCAGCGCCTCCAGTTCTGGTGCCAAAGCTTCAGGCACCCGTAGAGTAATCTCTTTCATAATTACCTAAGTTTTGTGAGTAGCATTGAGGTAGTCGACTTTTTCACCATGGAAACTCTCACGCAACTCAGGATTCAACAATAATAAGTAATGATCGCGTGTGAACCAGTGTACTTAGGTGTTTATAGAGACCCGTTCCAACTGATTTCGCTGGCAAAGTTAATACTGATTATTAATTAATGCAACTAAAATCATCAGTACAAAAAATCTCTCTGAAACCTGCTAATTTTCAGAGAGATACAACTATTTGGGATTATTTAATTTACATCATGATTTCCTTTTGTGAGCTACCTCAACAAATAATCTTTCTTGCTTGCTGCCTAATTTTTCCATGACATATTGGGTAGTCCACCTCGATAATGGGGATCTATAGTCGCTTGAGCCCTCGTCAATGTAACGTTTTAAAGAATCTTCTTTGGGCGTCTCGACAACTTTTGCAAGTGCTTTTGCCAAATCTGCAGAAGTGGTACCAAGTGTAAACACTTTGCTTGTAGATTTCAAGATACCCAACATCTGGCACAACAAAGTATACTTCGACTGTCCTTTCAGTTTATTCTGCACTTCAATTTTGTAGTCACCATAGAATGCTGTGCGTAAGTAGCTTGTGAGGAAATCTTGCGCAACTTCCTCTTTGAGTAAACTATTACAGCTTTCTATTACCTTCAAGGCATCATTCAAGACAGAGTCTAGCAAATCGTCATCATAGAACCGCAGGTACTTCTTCAACTTTGGCTTGCATTGGGCCATATCATCATGGATATGCAATAGCATATAATCGAAGTATATGAGGCTATCCCCTTGCTCGTCATGAATACTCCTATAATGTTTATAGATGTACTTTCCTAATTTTGTATAATCAAGACAAAGAATATCTTCTTTAAAGTTTACGTATTTCGAGAAACGAGCACATTCTGTTTTGATATCCTCTGGCACTTCCATGCCCTGTTCCAGTGCATCTTCAGATATATTGATGAGACTGTTTGCTATATCTCTATTAACAGGCGGAACATCATAACTGAACACACCACTAGCCAACATCTTTAATATCTCTTGATCTCGTTTATCTTTCAGCACTTGAAGATCCTGATAGTCATGTTCTTCCTTCCATTTTTCGTAATCATTGATAGCACTTTCAGGATACAAGTCATCATCTCTAAACAGAAAAGCATACCAGAAATCTTCATATTGGAAGTCTTTGATATACTTCTTCTTTCGGTCGATACTAAAAAGAAGGGAGAATGTATTCTTTATACAATCACTGAGAGCATATACAATGTCACGAGGTGAAATGTTTGCTTCACTACACAGGTAACGTAAACCTGTTTTGAATCTTCCTGCATTCTCTGAGGTAAAAGAGTAGTCTTCTTTATCTAATGGGAAAACGTCTATCAACTTGTTGATATCTGCGTCATTACTGGAATCCTCTCTGTATAGTGATTCATCAAGTAATTTACGAAATGCAAAACGTTTACCACTATAAGGTGATATATCGAGATACGCATCTTCATAATCTAAAGACGTTTCTATTTGTTCATTGATTTCAGCTAAATCAGATACTAACTGATATAACTCATTAACCAAACCTGTAGCATACATACGCCGTGAAATTGGTGACAACTCATCGAAATGGCTGTCAACAAACTCCAGATGTAGTAATAGGAATTCTATTTTTTGGTATAGTAGCATCTTTAGGTCTTGTTATTATATGAAAGCGTGAGCACATCAGGCAATGCAAAATCACTCCAGGCTTTGCCGACCTTGACAGACTTCCACACTGCACAAATGATGCTCACGCTGTAGTTTACTCTCTACGCGCAAGCGCCACTTGTCGCATCTGTTAGTCTGCGTCTGTCTTATCTTCTTGTTTGGCAAATTCGGAGTGATCAGATGAACGCTGCTACCTCGTTGGCGACTCGCTTTCCTTGGCTACCTATAGGGATAGCCGCCTGTTACTGTTTTTCTATTCTATCGTATTCAAGAATTTAGTTAGGTATATCTTCAGTTTCTCCAGCACCGTTTGTTTCTTCTCGCCACTTTCAGGCAGGAAGGGGTTTACTGGTGGTAATATCTTAGCAATTCCCGTGCCAGTTTCTGTGACGTATCCGTCCATGAAGGCACGTTCCATGAATGCAGCTGTCTCAGCAGGCTTCAGGTTCTCTTCTTTGATGATGGCATCCAGCTCTGCTTTCTTCTCTCGCTCAATATACTCATTCCATTCCTCACCCACATCAACGCCCTTTTCTGGTGTCATCTGGTCAATGAATTTCTCTATCAGTTCACGCTTGTCGCGCATATCCGGACTGGCATCAATCTGCTTCCTAATCTGAACGATAATCTCTCTATCCTGACAGTCAGTATCTTGATATTGCTGTATCAGCTGGAGTATATAGTGAATGTTTATCTGGTCGTGGCGTACCAGTTCTATCTCAAAGATAATATCATCGTTGATGGTCTCTTTGTCGTTGTTGTTGGGCTTGCGGAACTCCTCATAGAAATTGTAGTACCAACCCTTATAATCCTGGTAGTCCATCTCGCTGATAATCTTGGCTTCTTCATCAAAAGCGTCAAAGACATTCAGCACATTTCTCAGTCGCAGTATCTCACCCAGCAGACGAATGAATTCCTTTTTCTTCTCTTCGTCCAGTATGTTGCCCATCTGCTCCAGCGGGAACTCACTCAACAGCCGAGCTATCAGCGCTGTGTATGGGTCGTGGTGCTTACCCTTTACATCCTCATAGCCCTCGCTGTAGTATTCCTCATACGACTTCATGAAGACCATACCCTTGGCATTGGGGTCGCCGAATATACGTAGGCTCTCGTCTGTTGCCTTTTTCAGATTTCGGAAGCAGACAATATTACCACAGTCCTTCACAGAGTTCAGTATGCGGTTGGTACGACTATAGGCCTGCAACAGTCCATGCAGTTTCAGGTTCTTATCCACCCATAGTGTGTTCAGCGTCTTGGCATCGAAACCAGTCAGGAACATACCTACCACTATCAGGATGTCTATCTCCTTGTTCTTCATGCGGAGCGATACATCTTTATAATAGCTCTGGAAGTTGTCACCATCTGTCGAGTAGTTACAGCCAAACATCTGGTTATAGTCCTTGATGGCTTTCTCCAGTGCGTCACGACTCTGCAAGTCCATTCCTTCTGTTCCCTCTGGGTTCTCGTCATCTTCGAAACCCCATTCATCCTCCTCTGCCTCGTTGGCTGAGTAGGTATAGATGGTAGCAATGCGCAGGTTCGGAGTGCCAGGCTCTGCCAGTTGCTTCTTGAACTCGTTATAGTACATGATGGCGGCCTTCACGGAATCTACAGCAAAAATACTATTGAAACCCTTCGTTTTGTAAGTATGCTTCTGCTCCTCTGCCGTTTTGCTCTTCACTACCTCCTGCACGTTCAGCAGTTTATTCATGGAGTAGGCTTCATCCTCCTGCTTGGTCTTCTCACCAAAGCGCTCTATGATGTAGCGCGTCACGATGCTGATGCGTCGAGGGTCGTGTAGTGCCTCTTCCGTATCGATGCCCCATACCTGCTTGCGCTCTACGTCGTTCTTCATCTTCATTGTCGAGTCGTAGTCCACATGGAAACGCAGCACGTTGTTGTCGCCTATGGCATTGATGATAGTATAGGTATGCAGTGGCATGGTGGGTCTGCCATCTTCGTCAGGCTCTCCACCAAACAGCTTTGCTGTTGTCTGATACTTACTGCTGGCACTTGCGTTCTGCGCCTTGATGGGTGTGCCAGTAAAACCAAACATCATGTATTTCTTCACGCGCTTCACTATCAGCTTGTGCATGTCGCCAAACTGACTTCTGTGACACTCGTCGAATATCAGCACGATGTTCTCTTTCTGTAATACCTCGCGTAACTTCTCGTCCTTGTCGTAGATGCCTGGCTTCATCAGGTTCGACAACTTCTGTATCGTGGTAATGATGATATGACAGTTGTCATCCTTCATTTGGCGCTGCAACACCCTTGCCGAGGTATTCGAGTTAGCACACTCTGGCTCGAAGTTGTTATACTCCTTCATGGTCTGATAGTCCAAGTCCTTTCTATCCACCACGAACAGTACCTTCTTTACCTGTTCCATCTGAGATGCCAGCTGGGCTGTTTTGAAGGAGGTCAGCGTCTTGCCTGAACCAGTGGTGTGCCAGATGTATCCACCAGCCTTTGTTGTTCCCTGCCAGCGATTGTTGATGGCAGTCTTGATGCGCAGTAGAATCTTCTCTGTTGCCGCTATCTGATAAGGACGCATTACCAACAGTTGCTTATCCACATTGAACACGCAGTATTGTGTCAGCAGGTTCAGGATGGTATGCTTTGCAAAGAATGTCTTAGTGAAGTCTCTCAGGTCTGTCAGCCTGTTGTTTTGTTGGTCAGTCCAGTACGACGTAAACTCAAACGTGTTTCCCTCCGTTTTGTTCTTGCGTGAGGCATCCGCTGCCTGCTTCTCTTTCGCGTAGCGAGTGGTGTTTGAGTAGTATTTTGTCTCTGTGCCATTGGAAATGACGAATATCTGTACAAAGTCAAACATCGCCCTTCCTGCCCAAAACGAATCCCTCAGGTAGCGGTCTATCTGGTTGAAGGCCTCCTTGATGGGCACACCACGCTTCTTCAGTTCTATATGTACCATTGGCAGCCCATTCACCAGTATTGTCACGTCATAGCGGTTCTTATAGGTGCCACGATTCTCCTCATATTGGTTGATTACCTGCAGGCGGTTGTTGTGTATGTTCTGCTTGTCTATCAGCTTGATGTTCTTGGTCAGTCCATTATCCAGTTTCAGGTCGAGGATGTAGCCCTTGCCCTGCAGCATCTCCGTCTTGTCGAGGATGGTCATCTGCTCATTGCTTATCATAGGCAACAGACGTGTCCATTCGCTATCACTCAACACCACATCGTTCAGCACTTGCAGTTGTTTACGTAGGTTCTCCAGCAGTGCCGCCTCGTCCTTTATCTTGGCATACTCATACCCTTGGCCTGCCAGTTGATTAATCAGCGCTCTTTCCAGTTGCGCCTCACTCTGGTAGCCCTCGCCCGACTTCGGCTCCACCTCGTAGCGAGCCATCACCGTCTGCTTCTCCTCAAGTATGATTTTATATTCATCCATAGGCTTAATCAAACGTTAATAGTTTATTCCTATAGTATTCATATTGCTTTTGGCGTTGCTTCAGCTGCGCCTCCAAGTTCTGTATAGAGGCCTCGAAAGTATCAAGGATAGAGACAATGCGCTGCTGCTCGGAGAGGGAGGGGACAGGGATAATATATGCAAACGCATCAGAGTTTGAAAGGCACGGATACCCTGCTCCTTGTTGTTTTTGTTCACAATAATCCCAAAATCTACCATTCCCAATATTATGAAAAATCCATCTGCTAAGTACAATAGCAGTATTAGCTCTAAATACACAATATCCTGTACTGCATATTTGATTATCATATTGCATCGGAACTTGACAATACCTTTTTAATGTTGGTCTTGTTGTACCTAAAAGGATGTCATCTATCTTTACTATCTGTTGAGCACGACTGGGCGCACTATCTTTGTTTATTTCAGTAGTGTCCGTAATATTGTTTAAATCTATATTTACAGAAGACAAATCAATATAGAAATAAGAATTCTCTTCAGGTTCAGATTTCCATTTTATATTTTTTGTTTTCAGACAAACTTCCCCCAACGTCTTCATCTCCGCTCCTTCTTTCCCTTCGAGGTCAAGAAGTTGGTCACGATAATACTCATACTGCTTGCGACGCTCTGCAATCTGCTCTTTCAGATTGTCAATAGACGCAGTAAACGTATCGAGAATTCCTACTATCCGAGTTTGCTCAGAAAGAGGAATAATAGGTATTAAATATTCGTTTCTTATTATTGATGGATGAGCTTTATGATTATAATTGAATTCAATATTTGACCATTGATTAAATAATAGATAATACAAGAATCTAGTATTAATGATTTCAGCTTTGTTGACTCTCAGCCATCCACAAACATTTGTTACTGAATATTTCAGATGATTTCTATAGAATAATTTACCGCCACCATCAATACTCCAAGTAATACGTTCGTCATCAAACATATAACGACCATATCTTCCGATTTCTCCATCTCCTTGCGAAGAACTTGAATAGACCGGATACTCTCCTGGACAATCACGCATATCTTTTTTACTAATTACTTGACCGCGACCTAACGTGAGAACACCAGCATCCTCAATTTCCCCTAGTTTTTTCCACTCCACCATACTCAACCCTCCAATTCTTTGATGATGGCTTCAATCTTCTTGTTTAGCTCATTGCCCTCAGCAACGAGAGTTTCAAGGCGAGTATTAACCTCAGAGATATTAATTATCTCACGAGTGTCTTCCTGCTCCACATAACTGCTGACACTCAGGTTGCAATCGTTCTCTAAGATATCGTCGTTCTTTACCAACTTTGCCAAGTACTGCTCATCCTTGCGGTTCTGGAACAGTTCCATAATCTTGTCCTGATGCTCAGGCAGCAGCACGTTCTTGTTGCCATCCTTCTGGAACAGCTTGCTGGCGTCAATGAAGAGAACGGAAGAGTCCACCTTTGCGCTCTTCTTCAGCACAATGATACAGGTGGCAATACCTACGCCAAAGAAGAGGTTGGCAGGCAGCTGAATGACTGTATCGACGTAGTTATTCTTGATAAGGTACTGGCGAATTTTCTTCTCGTCGCCACCACGATATAATACACCTGGGAACTCTACGATGGCAGCAGTGCCTTGCTCAGACAAGTGCCACAACATGTGCATGGTGAAGGCCAAATCTGCTGCACTCTTAGGAGCCAATACGCCTGCAGGAGCGTAGCGCTCGTCGTTGATTAAGATTGGATTGTCCTTGCCATCCCACTTCAATGAGTAAGGTGGATTAGAGACAATGGCGTCGAAAGGTGCATCGCTCATGTGCTGAGGTTTCAGCAAGGTGTCCTCCAGACGGATGTCGAAGTTGTCGAAGTTCACATTGTGCAGGAACATGTTGATGCGGCAGAGGTTGTAAGTCGTTGGATTCACCTCCTGACCAAAATAATGCAGGTTGGGGTTCTGCTTGCCAATGGTCTTGGCAAACTTCAAAAGCAACGAGCCTGATCCGCAGGCAGGGTCATATACCTTATTAATATTAGGATTGTTCCAAGAAGCCAGCTGTGCCAACAGCTCACTGACCTGCTGAGGGGTAAAGAACTCACCACCGCTCTTACCAGCCTGCGAAGCATACATCTGCATCAGGAACTCATAGGTGTCGCCAAACGTGTCGTTGTTGGTGTCGTTATACTTCGAGCCCAAATCCATCTGAGAAACGGCCTGTAGCACACGTGCCAACAGTTGGTTGCGCTTAATAACAGTAGAACCCAGTGCTGAGTTGTCTACAGTGAAGTCGCTGAACAGTCCACGAAGATCATCCTCGGAAGCCGTACCAATAGCAGAAGCCTCGATGCTGCGGAAGATATTGGTCAATCGCTCATTCAGGTTCTCGTCCTTGTCTGCTATCTTCACCACGTTCTGGAACAGCTGTGAGGGCAGGATGAAGTAACCCTTCTCCTCCACCATCTTCTTACGGATGTTCTCTGCCATCTCGTCGCTGATGATGGTGTAGTCAAAGTCAGGCTGACCAGCAGCCTTCATCAGCTGGTGAATATAGTCGCAGATATTCTCTGAGATAAACCTATAGAAGATGCTCCCCAAGACGTATGCCTTGAATTCCCATCCGTCAACAGCACCTCTCAGGTCGTTGGCTATCTTCCATATTGTCTTGTGCAATTCAGCACGTTCTTGTTGTGTTGCCATATAATTATTCTATTCTTTATCTTTCATCAGGCACTTCAACGTGTAGCCAGCTGCAAAGCCCAGCGAGAGGCAGGCAATGCAGAGCAGGAAGACTTGTATCGTTTTTAAAGTGACCATTTGTTTATTCTTTTTCTGTTCGTTGTTTTATTGAATAGTAGTTAGGTTCTTTCTAAACCCCCACTATCCTCACGAACGGTGGGGGATTTTCAGGCTTAATGAAAAACCTGAATAGAATATAAAAAACTTACTAATTAATAGCCAGACTTAATGAAAAGCCTGATATTAACTAAAAAATCTATGAGGGGACGTAAGTACCTCACGGTACATGCCCTTGTGTCCCCACTATTTCTTAAAACTCGATTACAAAGGTAATACGTTTCGCGTTAATTTCAAAAAAAAAAAATAAACAAAAGTTAAAACGAAAAATTAGATAAAAAGTTGGGAGATATTGCACGTAATTGCGGAATGATTTGTACTTTTGTGGCAGGAATGGAATAAAAGGAGAATATATGGGAAATATCAAGATACAGAAAGGGGTGTTCGACACCAAACTGGAACTGATGCACGCTGGCGTAAGGGCGGGATTCCCCAGTCCGGCAGAAGACTATGTGCACGAGACGCTGGACTTCAACCGCGACTACATACGCCATCCGGA